>Ga0209088_10000024_pt1 | contig 127075 bp, 123 predicted proteins | sample S_140625_EF_Meta_FD_187324 | JGI IMG/M metagenome (GOLD analysis project Ga0209088, IMG submission 187324) | Freshwater microbial communities from Lake Simoncouche, Canada to study carbon cycling - S_140625_EF_MetaG (SPAdes) (version 2) | ecosystem: Environmental > Aquatic > Freshwater > Lake... | reverse complement strand
GGTTAAAGGGGGAACCGTAGGTTCCCCCTTATTGGAAGTACGCACATTTAAATGTTTCTTTTTGGGATTCCATCGATTTCAGTGATGACTCCTGATCATTTATATAGTCCAAATATTCTTGAATATCGGCCATAGTTTCTTGTGGTAAAAAAGCGAGATTTATGAATACGCCACTTTTATTCTCGTTCAACTTGGTAGAAGGATTCTTCTTCAAAATCTTGAGAATTTCAATATGGTGCATTTTATCCATAGATTCAATCTTTTGTTTCATCTGCTCTAAATCTAGAATGCTCATTTTTATAATACTATAAAAATGAATATTTATATCCTTTTTAAGGGAACCTACGGTTCCCTTAAGATCCCTCCCTCAAACACTTTTCTGGTAAAAACTAAAAGGGAGGGATCTTAAGGGAACCGTAGGTTCCCTTAACTAGGTTCCCTTAAAGGAGTTTGTACGGTTTGGTCAAGAAATGTTTCTCACACTGTGACTCCGTCAAAACACCATTGGCCCAGATTCCATATCTTTTCATCTCATCGTTATCGTGTTCCAAAACCAAATGGTAATATGTATAGTTCTCTTCATCGACAATCGATTCGAATTTATCGGAAACCCAAGATAAAAGCAAGATTTTATCATCAACCTTACGATCCGCGGTCCCATAAATAGCCAACATTCCTTCTTTTTCTTTTTCAGAAAGTTCATCCACTAAGATGGAGTGGGCTCCTGTAACAAAAAGATCATCAGTCATATCACCATGCTTGGGCAACTTCTTAACACAGCCATTCCACTTGGTAGGATCGTTTGTCATCGTTCCTTTTCCAATGAATTTAATCGCTTTTTTACCATGCAAATATGTATTTATAAGATCACCAGAACGAAGATCTTTAATGTTAACATACAAATCTTTATCGTGGACATGAGCATATAATTTTGTTCCCTCGATGAAACATGCGGGACTAATGGGATTTCTTCCAGCAATAGCCGTAAACGTTATTGTTGCACCAGTGTTTCGTAAAGTGTCATTTGCGTCTGTAAACCATATTTGTTTATTATTTAATATTGTATAAGACTGGGCAATAAGAACACCGGGGGCCGCATCGGTATCAATAAATAGTTCAGATATATCTGTTATATTTTTAGTTAGTGTTAAATTTGAGTTAGTAAACCCGTCGCTTGTGTAATGATCTTGTGAATGTAATTCTTGTTGATTGGTTAACGTTCCAACACTTAATTGGAAATCAGTAAGTAGTTCTTGTTCAATGTCATCATCTGCATTGCTATATATATTTAAAATACCTAACTCCATTGATGGACTAGGATCATCGAGAGTGCTGAATTTCGCATATCCTGTTGTGGGTAAAAAATTTACATTTAGAAAATCATTATGTCCACTTGAAGTAGTAAATCGAACGTTATACGCCATTATACAATAACTATATATTTTATATATCATCCACTTCTAAAATTTCGGTATTACCACCCTTATTTAAACGCAGCCTCGGCTTTTCATCTAACTCATTCACATCCGTTAATTTCGCAATCACACAAATTCCTAAATCATTGAGTTCGAACCGGATTCCAATAACTTTCACAGTCAAACGCGTATTTTCCTTAATACTTTGAAATCGGTCATCAATATGATGATGATCTCTCGCAATAAATACAGTGACCGGCTTATTTCCTTCATCATCAATAACGTTTGCATGAATCCCCGCCTTAGTTACTGTTTTACATGTACATTCCATCAACATTCCTTCAACTGGCATACAAACCATACACTCAAATATAACATGAAATTCGATCACGTCAGAAGCAATGGATCCACTCGAATAACTGATAAGCTTGATCGAATTCGGCTTAATGTATCCATCCGAGATACACTTTCCACCGATCTTCGAAACGATCTTACTCTCTAGATTTTGCTTCAGTGTCTTACCGATTTCCGTAATCGAAAGGATAACTTTCATGTTCAAAATGGAACGCATATAGACACCGTAAATCTTACGTTCGCCGGATTTATCGTTATGTTTATTTTCTCCATTTTCGGTTCTTGGCTTGGGTCTACGGATTGCTACTGTTGCCATTTTATATACTAACAATATAATTGTACTATTCATTTATATTGTTTCAAGGGGTTTCAATTTTATTAGGGGAAACCAAGGTTTCCCCTAAGACCCCTTCCTTTACAGTAATTATTTAATACAAACTGCAAGTCAACATTAAAAGGAAGGGGTCTTAGGGGAAACCATGGGTTTCCCCTAATTCCGATACTTCTCAATCCCATTAATCGCTGCCGTTTCCGGATCCATATACCATACTTTTCCGTCTTTTTTATCATCCGACATCTGACGCATCAATATTTCCAAAATAATACAAAAACCCTTCGAAGAAATAGGACGTGCTTCCTCGGTAGAGTACTGTTTTTCCACAATTGTATTCACGCGTTTCACCACATTCGCCTTAATTTGACTATCAATACGTGTACCCGTGTTATTCTGCATCTGTCCGATTTCCTTCGTCTTAAAAACCATCTCTTTACCCGATTTAAAAAGGTTAATGAACCCTATCATAGAAGCAAATGTTTTCGGATCTACCCGGAATTTATCCAATGCACCCGACATTTCAAACTGACGTACATCTTCCGAATCCGCCTCTTTCCATTTGACCTCATTCGTATCGGAATCGGTTTCCACCAAATAAATCTTCCATTTGTTTTTATCACTTATCATAAATCCAACTCTTGTGCCCACATTTACCATTTTCTCATCCAAATAGTCTTTCACCTTTTGTTCGGTCGATTGTGGATCTTTGATATCATGAATCTTGGAATACAATTTCTTAATCAATATAAACTTATCGGCAGGCATCAACATATCCACAGCATGCCTCAAAAAATGCCGTTTCAATTCATTAAATCCAATACGATGAACTGTTTGTAAATGATCTACGACCAAAGCCGCCTCTTTGAACCAATCTTGATCTGTGCTACCTTTTTTAACCTTACTTACCGAATTTTTCATTTGCGTATCGATTTCACCCAAGATCTTATTATATTGTTCGTCGAGTCCAATAGATGGACCCTCTTTTTTACCTTCTTCCAATATATCTGCAAGTTGAACGGGTGCGGCGATGTCCTTCGGAAATTCTTTCGGTAACTCTAAATTCACACGTCCACGTTTATAGTCGATTGGCACTGAGCGTTCGAATACCGAAATCGATTCGTCGTTTATTTCAACCGGTTGAAACGCATATACATCGCCGCGATTGATCAAATTTCCACGACGACCATATCGATCAATCAAATATTCACTTTTGTTGTTAATAAAAATACTCAATGCCGAATAAATTTGCTCAATCGGATATTGTTTCACAATATTAATTGCATTTATTAACTGGATGCGTTTATAGAAGAACTGGTCCCGAAATAGCTGACGTATGCGATCCATAATTCTTGGATTATTCGTCTGTAAAAAGTCGACACTATATGTATCTTTTACAACATTTGCCGGTGATATATCAGCGGTAGAAGAACATTTGAAATCACAAGAGTCCATATAGTCACATATTTCAGTAAAAGGTCGATCGCCTATCCTATAAGGTAACTGTTTTCTTCCCGTGGAAAGTGTAAGATTGATATTTTGATTCGCTGCAAGGGCGACCAATTTCTCCACTGTAAAATTCGTCTGGCCTATATTCAGTAAACAATCTACAGCAACTTCTTTCATAATTCTCGTGACTCTACCGATTTGTAATGATTTTCGTTCCGCCAAACGATAGACATAGAGATCCACGGCTTCTTCCTCCGATTCCATCAAAGTTCCATGCATATAAATCTCTACATTTCTCTGAACAAAAGGTAGTCCACAGTGACTCATATTTCTAACTCCACGTCCGATAATTTGTTCTATACGATTCATATTATACCAAGGTTCCAAGATATGAACCTGGCGTATATTCTTAAAATCCAATCCTTCAGATCCCGCCTTGGAGATCAAAACCACCTTCACGATTTCACCGTTTTTATTATCCGGACTAGTCACTTGTTTAATATCCGCCATATTTTGTGGTGAAAATGATTTATCACCTGTGATCATTACATATTTCGCTTGTCTGAAGTTGACGCCAGGTTCTAATTGAGACTTAGGTTTCATGGTTAGAGAATCGAGCGGTTCTACCGGGGCATCTTTAAAAAGAGACTTCGTGTAGTCCGCGGATCCATATCTAGAAAACCCGATTTCTTCCAAGGCGAGAGCCAATGGAACTACACCTCCATCAATATATTGTGAGTAAATCAAAACGATTCCGTTACTATTTTTTATTATATCACAGATTTTCGCTATTTTCGCACTATATTTTGGTAAAATCTCCGGGCTGAAAACACGACCATAGGATTCCAAGACTTTCGGTTTATACTCGAAATTATAACGCATGGGAACTTTCTTTTTTGAATCATCTGTAAACTGCATGATACTTCGCATACCACGTTTTCCAACAATTGTTCCAAGTGGATCTGATTCATCAATATATTCATGCTCTTCATCTAGTTCTCCGAGTGACTCTAAATAATCTTTACCGAGATCATCCATTTTTCCTTTCGCGATTCCGCTATCCAATTCTACACTCGGATAAACAATATTCAGGGCTTCCAGGGGTAACTGTAGCTTTCGAAACCCAAATTTGTCCATATTTTCAAATAATGCCTCCATTTTCGAGTTTTCGATTTCTCTACGTAACGCGGCTATGATAAGTTTATAGGCTTGTGCTTGATAATCACCGATATTTGTCAAATAGACAGGAACATGTTTCAAAGGGTCATCGATCGGCTTCGTATTCAATTGAATTTTTGGATATTTCAAAGCATTTACTGGACGTGTTATAATAGTCGATATTTGAGTAACAAGAGATCCATTTCCCGCAGGAATGAAAGTGTTTTCCGGAGAAAAATCCGTTGGATAAATTCGATAGGGAAAGGTATACGGATTTTCACCACGAATATAAGAAATATAACCGATCAATTTACGCCGTAATAATTCCGCACCACCTTCGATCAAAACCCTTCCGGTTTCATCTACCCGTTGTTTTATAAAATCACCATTTTTATCGAAAATTTCTTGTTCTGTAATGGTTCCACGCTTATCATTCGCGTTCATTAAATTGGTTAACCAAACAATCTCTTTATAAGAATTATACATAGGTGTCGCGGATAATAATACAAACCGGAGATTTTCACAATGTTTCGCAAGTTTCATAAGACATGTTGCGGTTTTTTCATCCTTATTATCATCACTGATTCGGATATTATGTACCTCATCGATAATGATCAGGCGATTATTAAAAAACCGGCGAATATTACGGATTTCCATTTTTATCTGTTCTTCTGCCGGGAAAGGTGTATCTTTGGATACACCCGTCTTATCACTTATGTAATGTGCTAACTGAGTATATCCCATGAAAACATAATTCTGATTGACAATCGTACGTATTTGTGAAATCACTCTTTCTTTTGACAAACCTTTCAAACTCGTAGGGTTGATTTCTTTGATAAGTGTATTCCCAATACATGATTGTAAATTCCATACACCATTTTCTTCTTTTAGTCCACGCTCATCGAATAGCTGTAATCGGAAATTGTTCTGTACATTGGGTGAAGCGACTACAATAATACGTTGTTTGATTCCGACCTGTTTCATATAGTTCCTCATTTCTTCAGCGATCCCAATAGAACTACATGTTTTTCCACTACCTAATCCATGGTATAATAATAAACTATTATAGGGAGTTTGAAATGACAAAAAATTCTTCACGAAGATTTGATGAGGCATCAGTTCGAAAGTAGATTTACATAATTTATCAGCAGTGGCCTCAATATCTTTAATTGCACCATCATATTGGAAATCATTGAATTCTTTTCGTTTTGCGATTTTTGCTGCGAATTCTGGGTCATTTAGATCGGGATATAAAAAATCATAAAATGTTGCACTAGCGTTGGGTTTTTTATGAACTTCGTATTCTATTTTTTCCGTTTGACGCATGTAATCATTTGTTCCCCTTGGAACTTTATTTAAAAGATCATTTTTTATAATATTTTCGGTATCTTTTATAATGGGTTGTGTGAATTTTATAGGGTCTTTTAACTCTGTTTCAATGATATCATCTAAACTCGTATCTGGAATTGTGGACACCGTTTTTGGTTTTGGTTCTATAAAAAGATTTTCTTCGGGTTGTTTCACGATTTCTTTATCTAATTCTTCTTGAGTAACTTCTTTTATCAAGGTTTCCTCACATTTTCCTGTCTTTTTATTTCGACGCGAACCATTTGGACATTTTGGTCTTTTTTTCTTGGTTTGTTCTTTTAATCCCGATTTTTCAGGTTTTGTCGATATTTTTTCGTTTACAGGTTCGAATATAGGGTCTTCAGATTCTAGATTCACCTCTTCTTCCTTTATTTCTTCTTCTTTGGTATCCTGTTGCAAAGACTCAAGTCGGACACTTAGTTCTACAGGATGTCTCTTTTTTGTAATATTTTGTTTATTCGGATCTTTTTTTTTCTTTATAACCAAAGGATATTCCATATAACTTAAAATGTATGTATATTTTAATTTATTTATCCATAACGTTATCAGTGAACGATCGAAAAATTCGTTAAACATTCATTCACCTTGTTTAACAGAGTCTTTTTTTCTACGTTATATTCGCGTATTTTTGTTATGCAGTCGTTAAAAGAAAGCCATTCCATTTTGCTTACTTCTGCACGTTCAAAGTGATCCATTTCTAAAGTATCCTTTTCATTCATAAATGTTAAAAAATATTTGTGTTTATAGGATTTATAATTGGATCCAGTGAATATTTCTTCGAACGGTAAAATATTATTTATCAATGATAAGGTATTACGTTTAAATCCGGTTTCTTCTTCGAACTCTCTTAAAGCACAATCAAAATCCGTTTCTTGAAAATTACGTCTACCTTTGGGAAAGCCCCATTCCGCTTCTGTCCATATTTTATCTTTATCACTTTCGTCAATAAGATCGATGAGTGTATAGAATCCCTCTTTCACTAAAATTCCTTGTACCAATGCGTTATATTTTTCTCTGGAAATAGATTCTTCGTTTTTATATTGATTTGAAATCACATTTCCACCCCATAATTTGAACCATACAACATCGAAATCTCCTTGTTTTAAAATCTCCTTTTCTTCTTGTGTCATTTGCTTCAACATATTGATGATATAATATTTGTTATTCACTGCATATTTCCCACGCATGAAATCGATGAACCCAAGAGTATCTTTACGACGAATCATGAGATATTGTAGTTGACGCCCAATTTTTCGAAACGCTATTAATCCTATACTCGTTATTGGTAATTTACATTGGTGAAAAACATGTCCGGGTTTTCCACAGTTATTACAATAAGTAGGCTCTTGCATTTCTATAGGATCGATAAGATGATATGAAAAGAAAAGTTTAAGTTGTTTTACATACAGTCAAAATACAATTAAATGTATAATAAAAATGTTTAGATTATTATATGAACAAATCGAAAAGACGGAATAAAAGTACAAAAAAACGACCCAAAGGAAAGACGATTAAAAATAAATCTACTTTAGCAACATGTGAGAAATTTTGCAAAAATGATTACTTGGTAGAGAAAGCAAAAATAAATAAAATTTACATGGACAAATATTTTCCTGGTCATAAGCCGTCAAAAGAAGCAAAACAATTAGAATATGTTCAATGTAAGAAATTCTATTGCAATGAGAATTGCGATAATATTGTCAAGGACAAACAACAACAGCTTGAATATAAAAAAATGATAAACAATGGATTTCATAAGTCATACTCTAAAGACAAGGTTGAAAATTTAAAAAGCAGAGGTGCTATATCTGGGTGTAGTCTCGCAAAATCAGATTAGGATATTTATCATAAATAAACATCCTAATACATTTGACCAGTAAAATTTTTGTATTCCGAATAAATAGATATGACGATTTATGATCAACATGAATTACATAGAAAACGGGTGGAACTTCCAACTGATTTTGTTCCATTAAAGGCTGAGAAATTTGATCCTGAAGTATGGGGACCACACTATTGGTTTTTTTTGGAAACATTGTCACATACTTACCCACCTACACCGAATGCAGTGACAAAACGTAAATATTATGATTTCATTTCCAATTTACCGTTATTTATACCCAATCCCGAGATTGGTGATAAATTTAGTCAACTCTTGGATAAGTTCCCCGTCTCGCCTTATTTAGATAGTCGTGACTCATTTATAAGATGGGTTCATTTTGCACATAATAAGATTAATGTGTCTCTAGGAAAAGATGAGATTTCTCTTTTTGAAGCCTTGGACAATTATAGGAAACAGTACCTACATAAATCCATGATTCAAGTGGATCGGTTTCGAATTCATAAACATTATGTATATTTGGTGTTTGCTTTGATTGGGATCATTTTGGCATATATGTTTTATTAAGGGAATCGTAGGTTCCCTTAAAATGTAGTCAGTATATAACTATTAATTTTATAAACATGCGAATTGAAATTATCCTTTTTATAATCGCAGCTCTATGGATCGCCAATATTTATACCGATGGGAAATACCTGAAATTGGCTTTAACATGGAAAAAATATTATCAGATGGCGGGAATCGCATTGGGTGCGATTTTTCTATGGTGGGTTCTCAAAAAAAATCCGATGCATGCCCAAAATATTATCGCCTCATCGAATGAATATATAAAATATTTACCGGTGGATAAGGGGACATCCGCATTTATAAGCCCGATCTTGGATTTTACATCGAAACATAGTTTTGCCGGGGGTGCTACACCTACGCATCCTATTTTAGAAATGCCGAATCGTCAGGCACAAGCCGAGAATAAGATGATGCATTCGGGAAAGAAAGCGACAAAGAGGTCGGTGAGCGAAACAAAAAAGAAATTTGTGGCATCGAGACAGGGATGGAAGTGTGGTGACTGCGGTGAACAATTGAATGCATGGTTCGAGGTGGATCATAAGACAAGGTTGGAATATGGAGGAAGTAATCATGTGGATAATTTGTTGGCGTTGTGTAGGGAATGTCATGGGAAGAAAACCACGATAGAAAATTTGTAACAAAGCAACCCGTTTCTTTTTCTATGATTTCCTTTAAAAAAGGAGGGATTTTAAGGGAACCTTGGTTCCCTTAACCCTTAATATGTTTGTATATTACAAGAGCAATATATAAATGAAAATTAAAAATAGAAAACCTCCAATGAAACAAAAAGGCGGTGATTTCGATGATTATGATACAGGAACATCCGTTTTAAAATATGGAGCATTGACCTTCGCTTTTATATATGTTTGTTTTGTGATTATTTATGCATTAACGAATCAATCCACAATCGATTCCAATTTCTCCAGATATTTTTTCATCGTAATGTTTGTATTAATCATGATTTTCGCAGTAACTTTAAATATCGGAGAAGACCCAGAATCCACCACACTTTTTTTCAAAATAGTATTTGGGTTTATGATAGTTGGATATTTAGTGTATTTAGTATCAATTATTGGTAATAAAATTCCCAGTATGAATTTGTATATTTCTTATGGTCTTTATGTTCTCATGGGAATCATTCTATTAACAATCGGATATCGTCTCTTTATGAAATATTTATCTAAATTGACTGGGTGGTATGGGTTCATTGCACAACTCATTTTTTACATTCCCTGTATGCTATATGATGCATTGTATTGGACATTAGATCAGTTTAAATTAACGCCCCATATAGTTTATTTTTTAATTGCTATAGAAGTAATATTGATTTTAGTTTATTATTATTTACCTTATTTAGTAACAAAAGCGGTTACTGATCCGACAAAATCTACACTGTTGGCAAACAATCCCATTTTATTGAATAAGGGTAAACAGACTCTGACCACCGCGGATAAAATAATGATACCAAATCAATCGAATTCATTCCGTCAAAACTATGCTATATCGATGTGGGTTTATATCAATCCACAAAGTCCTACCAAAGAAGCATATACAAAAGAATCCGAAATATTTAATTATGGATTTACGTCATATACATTAGAAGTTACGGAAAATAATGATGAAAAAACAGTTCACATTTTGAAACCGGAAAAAGTTCAAAGTGTTTTGAAAGATACGGTTTCAGGAGAAGTAGTGTTAACCGATACGAGTGGAAATAGTTTCCCAATTTCAAATAATGTGAAAAAAGTTCCATATCAAGTGGTAAAACCAATGATCCGGTATTATAGTGGTGGTGGATCGGATAAAAAAGATATACATGAAGAACGCGATAAATTCATCTTTTATTTTTCCGAATACCCACCGAGTGAAGATGTATTCGATCCGTGTTTTAATTATCCATTAGGACAGGAACAATATGATTTAGATTCCAAGACGTTTTACGAAATAGAAATCCCTCATCAAAAATGGAACCAAATTGTTATGAACTATAACCGTAACATTGTCGATATTTTTATCAATGGAAATTTAGAAAGGTCGTTCAAAATGAACGAATCTATAATGCCAGAGTATAGTGTGCTAGATTCGATTACGGTTGGTGATGCTATAGGAGTAGATGGTGCGGTTTGTAATGTGGTATATTATCATCATCCATTAAATGCACAGGATGTGGCGAATTCGTATAACTTGTTTATGAATTTTAATCCACCGATAAATAAGAATGTGGTGGACCCGTATAAGGGAACCGATGGTTCCCTTAAGAACCCTCCTTAACCGAAGTAATTATTAAAGGAAGGGGTCAGAGGGGAAACCTTGGTTTCCCCTCTTATTTTGTCGCACTGTATATATATTATGAGTTTTACAACAATTATTTTAGGAATTATTGTGATCATTTTACTTTACCTGTTGTATGTTTTCTATATCAAAAAGTCTACAACTTTGGTAAAAACCGCGTCTTTAAATGATTCGAATCCGGATATGACTACACTTGCGAGTGGTCAATCCACTAGATATACATATTCTATTTGGCTCTATGTTCAACAATGGAATTCCAATGGTATTAAAACTATTTTCAACCGCACCGATAATATTAAATTATATTTAGACACAACCACGCCCACTTTGTTTTGTGACATTGGTCTCGATCCCTCCGGAACACAGACAGTAAAAATAACGGACAATTTTCCGGTTCAAAAATGGGTATATATTACGTTAAGCTGCGATAATACAATTGTCGATGCATATTTAGATGGAAAATTGGTGAATTCCACACAACTTTCAAAATCACCAAAAACGCCTGGAACACCGTCGTCAAATCCGATGAAATTAGGTACCGGATTCAATGCATATGTATCGGGATTTACAAGCTGGGGGTCTCCTATGGGACCACAGGAGGTATGGAATAATTATATGAGTGGAAATGGCAGTTCGGCTATATCACGTTTCTTTTCATCGTATAATGTGGATGTTGCGGTATCGAAAGATAATGTGGAGCAGAATAAGTATAGGCTCTTCTAAGGGGAAACCAAGGTTTCCCCTTAAACCCCTTCCTTAAATATGTAAGCTTCTGTAAGTTTCCCTTAAGATCCTTCCCTTATTTTTTTAATTAAATGATATTTCCTAGAATATCATTTAATGTGTTTTCAGAAGGGAAGGAGGGGGTCGCAGGGGGAACCATTGGTTCCCCTGCTCCCTTAATAAAGTGTCTACATAATATAGTATAAAAAAATGAGCAATCTTTTCCAAAATGTAAAACTACCAGAATCGGTAACGAGTGCTATTGATTCTAGTAAACGGTCTTTAACATCCGCATATAATACTGTTGCCGAACGCACATCTGAAGTTGCCGGATCAGTGAAATCGTCATTGAACGAATTTTCTTCCAAGACCTTTGTGGATGGTAGTTCCGAGTTTTTAGATTCAAATACAATTATCGCCAAATTTGCCTTTGTAATTTTAGTATTAATCGTTTTCCTATTTTTATGCAATTTAGGGATAATGTTGATCGGATATTTCACCTCCCCGGCCACATCACCTTATTTGATTTCCGGAACAGCCAATGGTTCTTCGGAATTAGTCATAAAGCAGGATCCAAAAAACAAAGATGCTGTACAAATTCTAAGATCTTCAAATGAGAAAACAGGTATAGAATTCACATGGTCGGTATGGTTATATTTTTTACCCATAGATACACAAAATGATAAAACAAAATTCAAACATATATTCAATAAAGGCAGTAAACCGGTGACGGCGAATGATCCTACGGGTATAGCATCTATAAATAATGCACCTGGTGTATATTTATATTTCGATCCCAGTTCAAATCAAACAAAACTTCGTGTCATTATGGATGTAGTCGCCGATTTATCGAAATATGGAGATGCTTCTTTGAATACTTCAAATATATGGTCCAATAACGTTTCACAATATATTGATGTTGCTGATATTCCTATGCAAAAATGGTTTAACTGTTGTATTCGATTGAAAAATAAAATTATTGATGTATATATCAATGGAACCGTCACACAACGTCTTGTTTTAGATGAAGTGCCAAAACAGAATTATTATGATGTAAATGTATGCAGTAATGGAGGGTTTAATGGAAACTTGGCCGATCTACATTATTTTAATCGAGCATTAAGTGTATTTGAAATAAACAATATTGTAGTATGGGGTCGTAATAAAAGTGTGGCGAATGCTTCGGGAGGAGGTGGTGCATCCGATGCAACGGGATTTCCTTATTACCTATCAAATTTATGGTATTCATCAAACTAGGGGGGGGGGGGGGGGGGAACCCTTCAACAATTACCTAAGATGATGTCTCCGTCCACGTTTACAAATTCATAATTTATAATTTAATATATATATTAGATCTGAATAATATATATATGTCAGTTAACAACAATAATACAACAGGTAACACATTAACACTACTCAATTTATGTAGACAATACAAAAGATACAAAGAAGAATCTCCACCATTACCAAGATATGATATTATTTCTCCCTATGTACAAATTTCAGATACAGACCCGAATTTAGTTTTCACAAAAGAACAGTTAGATATGCGACGGAAAGTGGAGATATTGAGATACCAAAATAATCAAATGAATAGTAAAACGAATAATACTACAAAAAGCCAAAATTGGTCGTTTTTGACGGGTCAGACATCACATACAAAAGTTTGTAAAGATAATCCGTACGGTGAGACGCTTACTACTCAATGTGATGTTCCAGGTCCACCAATGGTTTTATTTTATGATCCAACGGTTCCACTTTATAATTACATAAGCAATAGAGATCAGATCGCAGATTATTCTAGTACAAATGCATTAAACATTTGGGATACTTATATTTTTATCGATGCAGAATTTTCATCGAAAACGTTAGAAACCTGTTTTGATATTTTATATAATAGTACAAAAACAGGAAGAACCACATATTCATTCCAAACACCATTATCTATTAATTTACAAGGAACAAAGGATATTCATTCGGGTCCCCTTTACATGTCGGCACATGAAATCGAAGTAAAACTTATAAACGTTAATTGTGTTGTTTTTTATGGAGTATCTCCAGTTAAACTTCTAAGTACTATCAATATTCAAATGCCCACATTTAATTTTAAAGTGGTTCTTCCGGCCGAAGGAGGTGATTTTTTGGCAACAAAATACATAGGAAATTTAATTGCCAATAATATAACGCTGTATACCGAGTATCAATATGTATATTCAATAAATTTATCCTTTGAAATAGTAATTAAGCTATATGATATGGATGGTAATATAATTAATACACAAAGTGATACGACAATTATTTTAGATGAAGTTCTTACGAATATAACTAAAGATGGAGTTTATTATAATAACATCTTTAATTGTGAATTTGTCGATCCTTATGTTCCAACATTTATTAATTTCAATGTAGAATCCAATCCTCCAAATGGTGATGTTTATATAGCTTATGGTAGTCTTCAAAATTAGGGGGAATCTTAAAACATAGCCTCTATTTCATCTAATTTTTCAATAGATGCTGTTTCAGACTCGAAATCTAATATCTTTTTTTGCCACTCCGGTAAAATAATATCAGTATAACTACCGCCACGGGTTGAATCTTCACCAAACATTTTCATAAACATTTTTACATATTTATCGGCATCCGTTAAATCACAATCCTCCATAACATAAACAACTCTTAACGGTTTGAATAATTTGGTATATTCATAGAGTTGTTCACATTGATATAATATTTGTTCATTTGATTTTTTATAACTCAGATGTAAAAACATATTGTCATCTTCTAATGCTATAAAATATAACGCATATTTTTTGGGTTGTGGAACGACATTCGATTGAACTTTTAATAAGATGTCTTGGATCTGAGTCAAAAATTTGAAGGTGTAAGTATCCGATTCTATCGGATCTTCGGGTTCGGTGACTTGATTATTGGATTCTTCGGATTCTTCGTCTTCGGATTCTTCGTCTTCGGATTCTTCGTCTTCGGATTCTTCGTCTTCGGATTCTTCGTCTTCGGATTCTTCATCTTCGGTTACCTTCTCTTCAGCAACCTGATCTATATTGCTCGTTTCTGCTGTAACCTTCTCTTCAGTTATCTTTTCTTCGTTAACCTTCTCTTCAGTTATCTTTTCTTCGTTAACCTTCTCTTCAGTTACCTTTTCTTCATTATCTTGGTCTTCTGTTACAGTTTCTTCATTCGCCTGGTCTTCTGTTACATTTTCTTCATTCACCTGATCTTCTGTTACAGTTTCTTCATTCACCTGATCTTCTGTTAAAGTTTCTTCTTTAATCTTCTCTTCTCTTTCATTCTCTTCATTGACCTTCTCTTCTGTTACATTCTCTTCTGTTATCTGATCTTCTTTAACCTGATCTTCTTTAACCTTCTCTTCTGTAACCTGATCTTCTGTTTCATTCTCTTCTGTAACCTGATCTTCTTTAATCTTCTCTTCTCTTTCATTCTCTTCATTGACCTGGTCTTCTGTTACAGTCTCTTCTGTTACCTTCTCTTCTGTTACATTCTCTTCTGTTATCTGATCTTCTTTAACCTGATCTTCTTTAACCTTCTCTTCTGTAACCTGATCTTCTGTTTCATTCTCTTCTGTAACCTGATCTTCTTTAATCTTCTCTTCTGTTTCATTCTCTTCATTAATCTGGTCTTCTGTAACCTGATCTTCTTTAATCTTCTCTTCTGTTTCATTCTCTTCATTAATCTGGTCTTCTGTAACCTTCTCTTCTTTAACCTTCTCTTCTGTTTCCTTCTCTTCTGTTTCCTTCTCTTCTGTTTCCTTCTCTTCTGTTTCATTCTCTTCATTAATCTGGTCTTCTTTAACCTTCTCTTCTATAACCTTCTCTTCATTAACCTGATCTTCAGTTACATTCTCTTCTGTAACCTTCTCTTCATTAACCGGATCTTCAGTTACATTCTCTTGAGTGACTTTTTCTTCAGTGATCTGATTTTCTGTTACATTCTCTTCAGTTGCCCGATCTTCGGTGATTTTTTCTTCGATGACGTTTTCTTCATTAACCTTTTCTGCATTGACATGATCTTCATTTTCCAGAGTTTTTGCTGTAGAGTCTTTCTTTGCCTTATCTATTTTGTTATGTCCTTTTTTGACCATTTTTTATAATAAAGAAATACTTTTGTTTATGTTTTTTAACACAAAAAACATAAATTATACTCCTCTGGCAATAAACTTTTGCGAATTATCACTAAATCCATCGCTTTGAACACCCAATCTTGAAATCATACAATACCATTTGTCCTTTTCTTGTAAATCACGCCACACTTGATCATTTGCATATATCCAATGCTGACACGTGGACTCCAATAAAGGAACCGACCATTCATATAAATTAATAATTGCATCATAATAATGAGAATTTACAATATAACCCGAAGCGGTATTCGAAAATTTGGCCCGTTTCAAAAAAGGAATCTCTGATGGTTGCTCTTCCAATAAATTATAGGATATGAAACACACATCAAATTCTGTCTTTGAGTCAAATAGTTCGGTTAGAGCCTTTTCAAATTCCGGTTTATCCACAATAAAAACAAAATCGTCTTCCAAGATTAAAACGTTTTTATAACCTCGTTCTTTTGCAATTTTAATCACAGCTAGATGACTTTTTCCACATCCTACAATTCCATTTGGTGGTGGGTGTTCAATCGCCGAAAACCGTTCCGCGGTCAATTGCATCTTTTCCAATTCCCTTTCGATCTCTTCTTTTCGATCCGTTCGTTTATCCAAATTAATATAAAAAATAGCGTCCAAATTATGAGACATTTAAACGTATAAATAAATAGATGAATATTTATTTAAACCCTTTACGGGGGAAACCAAGGTTCTTCAGAAATCCTACGGATTTCCAGACCCCGTATCCCCTTCCTTTTTATTTTCTTTGATATAACATTTATAAAAGGGAGGGATCTTAAGGGAACCGTAGGTTCCCTTAACCCCTAACGAGACACTGTTTCTCATTCGGATAAACCTGACCCGATATACATCTATCTTTGTCACCAACACTTATACAGCCACGTTTTCCCTCATATTCTCCCACAAAACACCACCCATTTTTATTTGAAGTAATTGGCTTTTGTATAGGATTTGTTGTATTGTCCGGTAAAGGAGAAGAGTTATTTTGCGATGCTTTATTCAATACTTCATCTAAATCTGGACCAGGTGTGGAAGAAAATAAAGAATCTGGTGATGATATTTGAACAGATGCGGAAATTGGAACAGGTGTGGGAACCGGTACAGGTGTCGGAACTGCAACAGGTGTAGGAACGGCAATCGTTTGAATATTAATTGGTTGTCCGGCATTTGGATTCAATGGTGGAACACCCAAATTTACAACATTGTCTAACACCACATTAGATCCAACGTTCGGATTTATGTTATTGGTGTTTCTTAATATATTGCCAATAGAATGAACCGATCCTTCTGCAATATCAACACCTACTTTTGCACTATCGGATATAACATCGGCGGATTTATTAATAACCGCACCCGTGGTATCTGATACGTTGAAAAAGAAACTTTTAATATAGGGTCCAATCCAATTTACAATATATTGTATTGCTTCTCCCAATAATGTTAATAAATTTATTCCTAAAATAGACAAAACGAGTAATATCACCAAGGTTATTATCAAAAAATTTTTATCAGCGATATAAGCTGTTAGCGTTTTATAATACTCTGAAATATTGTTCGATGTGGATAAGGTTTGAGCCACCGAATTTGTAGCAGGGTTATTTAACTTTGGTTGAACAGTTGTATCAGGGTTATTCATTTGTATAACCAAGATATATTATTAAGGGAACCTACGGTTCCCTTAAGATCCCTCCCTTGATGGTTTTCGTTTAAGTCTTAACTGGAAAGGAGGGATCTTAAGGGAACCTTGGTTCCCTTATAACCTGGGTTCCCCTTCGTTTGATCCTATACCTTAATTTATTTTTCTATAATAAATGAGTGTTTTTAATTTCATGGAAACATTCTTCTTCATAAGTTTAGGCATCACATTTATCCTGATCTTACTTTTAGTTTACCACTTCAAGCAACGCCTTTCCAATTTAGAGCAAAAAAGTGATACGATGTTAGATATTGTGAATAATGTCGTGAAAGAGATGGGCGTTATTAAGGTTCTAGCTTCATCTAGACCTGTGGCACAACAACATCCTCTTTCGGCATTCATGGATAATCAGCGTCCATTAAATGATACATTTAGTAAAATGAGCATGAATAATATTGAAGTAAATGAAGTGAATATTAATGAGAAGGATGTCTCGGATGTTCAGGAAATTCATTTAGCCGAACCCGAAGAGTATGACTCTGATGACGAAGAAGAAGATGACTCGGATGATGAAGATGAAGAAAATGAAAAAGTTGTTGTATCCGACGACGAAGAAGAACCAGAGGAAGACGAAGTAGAACAATATCTAGAACCAGAAGAAGAGGAAGAAACTGTAGAAGAGGAAGAAACCATAGAAGAGGAAGAAACTGAAGACGTAAAAGTGATACAAGAAGCCGAAGAGGTTTTAGAAGAGCAACCCATTGTTGTTAATAAATTAGAGCCCGAAGACGTTGAAGTTTTATCTGAAGAGTCTGTTGAAGATCCTATGGAGGAATATAAGAAACTTGCACCAGCTGCATTAAAAGCACTTATTATCTCTAAGGGATATGCTACGGACGTAGCAAAGATGAAAAAGCCTCAACTTCTTCAAATTTTAGAGGAGAACCTCTAAAGGGAACCTACGGTTCCCTTTAAAACCCTCCCTTGCCAATCAAATAGGTAAAGGAATGAATTTAAGGAAAACTATCCCTTGTTGATTAGTTAGGTAAAAGGATGGGGTCATAGGGGAAACCTTGGTTTCCCCTAATAAAATGTCATGAATATATAATAGTCATATATCCATGTTTTTCGACCCACTAGCTCAAAGTGAAAATGTCAAATGTGCATATCCAACAATTCATGAAACCATACCGAGATCAAGTTTAGGATATGCATCCAATAATGTTTATGTAGGATTTCCTCCAGTAATGGACGATGGTCGATCCATTACTGCTTCTTATCAACCCGAAGCAATAAGAAACCGTGAACTCTTGGAATCATCCGGAATTAAATCGAATTGGCAATATAGAAAATATTTAACCGATAATTCGCAAGAGATAGCCGAACAAAATTTCAAAGAAGCCTGTAATGATGTAGGTTATACACAAAGATTTACACCAAACGAACGCGAAAACCAAACAAAAATAAGTAATGTTCCTTTTATTTACCCTTCTTATTTAGATGGGTCCCAACCCGTTGGCTATTCAAATAGTGATTTGAAAGATTTGTATCTTACACGAGAACAGTTGAACGCCCGTAGAGAGGCACCATCTATTACACAGGAAGAATTAATAAAAAGAGGAAACTTATGGTTGAAGTGATTTTTTGAAATATCAATAAAATATTTCACGAAATAAAGGTATTGTTTTGTATTGATATACAAAATAATAATGAAAGTCATCAGTTTTGATATTGGTATCAAAAATATGGCATACTGCTTTCTTTCGGTTTCCGGTGAAAAATTCGAAATCCTGGATTGGAATACTTTGAATCTCATGGATGAAGTTATACAAGAAAATCGAGTGTGTGATTGTATTAGTGTAACGAAAAGTTCCAAGAAGAATAAAAATAACAAAACTCCAGAAAACACAGTAGTTAAAACCTGTGGGAAAAAAGCGAAATACTCTAGCCCAACAGGACATAGATTTCTATGTGAACCACATGCCAAAAAATCGGAGGACTATTGGATGCCATCCAAGGAGAAGAACCCGGCTTCCATTAAAAAACTCAAATTAGATGATTTGATCACTTTTGGGAAAAAGATAGGAATCACTGAATTCCCTAGCTTAAAAAAAGATATCTTGGACCGAATCTTGGAAAAGATAGAATCGAGGACTATGAAACCTCTCATAAAACCAAAGTCGAAAACCGCATCCGAGACCGATCTCATAACAGTTGGTCGAAATATGACGAAAAAATTAGAAGAATTGGATCATCAAGGAATAACAGACGTGATTATAGAGAATCAAATTTCTACGATTGCTACGAGAATGAAGACCATACAAGGTATGCTTACACAATATTATATTATGAAAGGTATCGAGAATATAGAATTTATCTCGTCTTTCAATAAACTTAAAGCGTTTTCTAAAGCGTCTAGCGACAGTTGCAAAGCGTCTAGCTTAAAAAAAGACGATAATGAGAAAACAGACAAAGACAAATATAAGGAAAGAAAAGCGGATGGGATTGCGATATGTATGAAATTTTTGGATGAAAATCCATTGTTAACACCTTGGAAAAATGAATTCGAGGAATCAAAAAAGAAGGATGATTTGGCGGATTGTTTTTTACAGGGTCTCTTTTTCATTAGAAAGAATGCAACGTAATAAAAGGGAAGACTAGGAAGGGGTCGTAGGGGAAACCTAGGTTTCCCCTACAATACGTTAGAAAATTATATAAAAAAACGACGGTTTAAATAAGAATGGAAGTTATCGACATTGGTCTCAATGATTTAGAGCCCGTAAATTTTCAGTTTAATGAAGAACCCGTTGAATCTACGTCGAATAATGGTGGAGGTGTCAATTTCGGACCTGGAATTGAATTATTGATGAATGATAAAAAGAAAAGTGGATCTTTTAGCACAAGTGTAGATTTAGGAGAATTGGATAAATTGGAATCCGAACTTAACGAACTCTCAGATTCTGGTGCCAAAGCTTCGAGTGAGACTAGAACTCTAAGCGGATTTGCTGCGAATTTATTCAATTTTGGCGGATCGAAGCCTAATGCGACAGCTCCGGTTGAACAAAATGATTCCAAGCTTGGATCCGCCACCGTCGAGAGTATTGGAAACACAAGTACTTGGGATGGATTCTCCAAGATGAATGAAGTTCCCATGTCTTCCGCACCGAAGTTATCTGAGCGTGATCGTCGTAGGAAAAAGCGTGCTATGCTCAAGAAGTTAGAGGAATGGTATGCCAAGGGTCTCGTAAAGAGCTCAACCAGTTTCAACATGGACTCCCCTTATGAAGAGATTGAGGATGAATATGAGACCGTTATGGAAGAGAAGAGGAAGAAAGATAGTATCAAGTTACAGGGGTGGTGGTTTATGACCTTTGTTAACTCGATCGAATACGCCAATGCCGCATTCAATCCGTTCGATCTTAATCTCGATGGTTGGGGTGAGCAGATCAGTGAGGATATCGATAGCTATGAAGAGATCTTCTTGGAGCTTCATGAGAAGTATAAGGGTGGAAAGTTATCTCCGGAGCTTTCACTCTTATTACGTTTGGGTTTCAGTGCCGCAGTTGTGAATTTTACGAATAAAGCTCTTTCCACTGCAACTCCCGGTTTCAATGATGTGATAAGACAGAGCCCCGAGTTAATGAAGATGTTCACGAATGCCACGGTTCAAAGTATGAATCAGAATAGTCCCGGTTTCGGGTTTGTGAATAACATTTTGCATCCCGATGAGCAGGCCAATATGTCATTCGGTGCACCTCCCGCTCCTATGGAAACAAAATCTATGCCCCCTCCGAATAGACCAGGGGCAATGAATTTCACGAATAATCCCACCATGAGTCGACCAGACATTGCTATGGGCCGTGGAACGATGTTTAAGGAACAAGGTGTAGACATTGGAAATAATTATGAGTCGGTGAATAAAAGAAATAATGTCCAAATGCCCCCCCCTGAGAGACAGGAGATGCGTGGGCCTCAGAATATGGATCTGAATGGTCTTTTATCAGGATTGAAAACACGCGAGGTAAATATCCATAATCAGACACCTACAAGACTAAATGCAGCGGAAGAAAACGACTCGATGATTAGCATTTCGTCATTGAAAGACATGCAGAATCCCAATTTACCAAAAAAGTCGAATCGTAGAAAGCAGAAATCGGATCGTAATACGATTTCGTTGGATATATGATTTATTTTTATATGAAAAATATAAATCATAGGATTTATGGAAAACGAAACCATGACAAATCATTTAGATGAAACTACAAAACTACCGGAGGATTTCGATTGGAAAATATATTTAATTAAAAATGTGGATTTGATTTTAGCGGGAATTAATAATGAAAAAGACGCGGTCCAACATTATTTAGAGTATGGTGTTCATGAACATAGAATATATTACGAAGATAATAAAGCCGATCATTTTATATATTGCGGAGGAAAATGCGGATCAACTACATTATATTCAACGTTAATAAAACAGTATTTTAAATGCTCTAAGCTTCATAGCAATGAAGAATATATGTCAAATAAAAAAGCCTCTATATACGACATTATAAGCCAGAGAAAAAAAACGAATGAAAAAATATATTTTATTGACACTTATCGAAACCCTATTGAAAGAAAAATTTCATGTTTTTTTAGCTTGTTGAATAATGAATATTATTCTTTACCAATGAGTGATTTATTTAAAAAATTTAATAAAGAATATATTGAAATTGAATTTAATATAATTATACATTTTGAAAAGGGAAATGTTGATAATATCCGTTATTTGATTCAAAAATTATCAGAAAATATAAAAATCGATGAATTCCATGAAAATTACATAAAATTAAATAATATAGGTAATGATAATTTGAATATTTTATGCAGCCTATTTGATAAAAACAAAGAATCATTGGGAATTGTATCATATAAAAAAAATTTTTTAAATCAAAATGAGTATTACCATTCTATCGATGAATTATTTCGTCATTTTAATATTTCTGAAACGTTCACAGCGTTCGATTTTGATAAAAAATACGGGTTGTATCAACATGAAAACATGGTTTTCATAAAATTAAGATTTTGTGACATTAATGAATGGGGTAAAATTTTATCGGGGATTCTTGGGAAAGAAATAACCACGTTCCCGGATAATTTAACGGAAAATAAAGAATATTTTGATCTATATACAGAATTCAAATCTCAATACAAAGTTCCCAGATCCTTCATAAAAGAATTATTAAAAGATGAGCATTTCAATGCTTATAATACGGTAGATGAAAGGCGTAAATATATTAAATATTGGATGGATCGGAGCTACTAATTAGGGGGAACCGAAGGTCTTCAGAATCAGCGAAGCTAATTCCAGCCCCTAAAACCCCCTCCTTTTTTAATACCTAACAATATAAGCAATTAAGGGAGGGATTTAAAGGGAACCGTAGGTTCCCTTTATATCAACAAATAAAACATAAAGGTCCCCAATGCCGCAATAAAAATAAGAAATCCGGCAATAATTGATAATAAATTGAATAAACCACTATTTGAAACCGGAATAACTTGAACGTTTTCAGCATTCACTATTTCGGTTTCTTCATGTATAGGGCTCGCCACAATTTCTATTACCATTCGTTATCATCAATGGTAATAAATTTTTTATACTATTTGCATTTACAATCTAAATACTTAAATCCATCAAATATCGTATGATCAATGTAAAAACAACCGCATGAACACCGAGTCCCAACCATGTAGGACATCCTTCCTTGGATGCAATTGTTCCAACAAACCCGGACAATAAAGAACTCACTAGTTTATATGTCCAAGGATTAAAAATAAGTAAGGCTACAATAACAGTGTAAAGTGTAAATCTCCACTTATCGGAAGTCTTGAGGTCTTGTTTGTAATTATTCACACCCACGTCCATTATATATTATTATTGATATATTTTTTGTCTCTATTTCTTGACAAAGAAAGTATTTATCGTTTGTAACTTTTTCTTCTCATTATCAATTTTCGTCAAGAATTTCTTAAACAAAAGTTCCTCGATCTTCTTGGAACAGTGTTTCTCTCTCTTTTTCATAAATGTTTCTAAATCCGGGAACTCTTCTTCTAACGCGGCGATGTCTTTCTTAAATGTCTTTAAAGCGGAGTTTTTTCCCTGTAGTTCCCAGATGCGTTCTAATGCAAGACCGAATAACTGTTTCAAAGGTTCCATCAGTTGGTTCTCAATATAATAAAGATAATCGATCGGAATCTTCTTTTCTATCGTATATTCCGGTGTTTCAATGCGTTCACCGAGTTTATCTTTGGCATCGCCTTGACATACAACCAAATATTTCATACGATCACCCGATTTCGGTTTATTTCCGGGGTCTCTTTTCGCGATTCGGTTCGCCAACACATTATGGGCAATTTGATCGGGGTTCTTATATTCACTTTTCAATTGTCGAGTCATCGTCAACTTATCCATCGAGACTTTTCCCGAGATCAAGGTTTCTAATGCATGATTCAGATAATCGATCGCAGCTTGAACCCGGTTGGATACCTCGAGGTGTGTTTTCTGATTTATTCCCATCAGGATATTCAGTATCCCACCATACACATCCTTCAAATAATCACATGAATCTCTACGTTTGATCGCCAGACCCATGAACTTCATTTTACCCTTATTTGCATCCGTTTCATAAAGCATTCCGACATAACGCTTTTTCGAAAGAAGAATAAAAGGCATGAGTGTCTTCTCATACGAAAGTTCCATGGGTGGCTTCAGATATTTTGAACAGAGTTGTGCTGCATCTTGAGCGATTTCTATCGTCATTTCCAAAGCCTTTTTTCCGATGATTTTTTCTTTTGTTTCCGCGTTTTCTAGGTTAAAAGTGAAGAATACACTGTCCGTGTTATGGACGATCATGTTTCCAATCCCGGCTGCAAAATGATGATTTTCAGTTGTCAAATCATATACAAATCCTTGGTAATCGATATCATGCATTTTTTTAATAGCATTCGGATTTTTTCGTTGTTTTTTTGTCGTCATCGCAATTCGATAAATATCAAGTTTATCCGATCGCGTATTGATCGACGTTTTCCAACCCAAACTCGATGCCAACCAAGCAATATGTGACGCACTAATCTGATTCTTTTGATCAATTCGAACATATCCATTTTTATCTTTATCACCATCCGCATCATACATTCCGTCCCAAAATGCTTTCCTAACTTCCTGAGATCCATTCAAAATTCCATAGGGGATAATCTTCGCTTTATCTTGATACATCATTTCACGATACATATCTACAAATTTTGCGATTGAACCATAGGTTTCGCATTTTGGTGAAATCTTATACACACCTGAACTTTCCAATGTATCCATGTAACGCCATTCAAGCTCGGGATAAGCCTTTTTGCATAGATCAACATATTGTTCGATGAGTAAGAGAGATGCATTATTTAATGCCCAAGAATGTTTCTTTCCGGAAGCACAGTTATAAGAACCACAGCTTCCATCACCGAAGAAGAATCCCATAATTCTTGCTTGTTCAACCGTATAGATATTCGACGAAACGGTGACAGTTGGCAACGAATGATGTAACAATTCAGTGCCGATCGAAACCTCTTTCGGTGAAATTTCTTGTCCATCAGGTAGCAAGAGTGAATGATCATCGGTTACATCCACCAATCCAGTATGTGTCAAAATGCGAACCATCTTCTTATTTGAAGATAGATCATGTCGAATAACACGATGTAACTTCGTCCAACCTTGTTCAGTCCATGATTCCACATTAGTGAGTTCACAAAATTCCTTCTCTTGTTTTCCTTCTTCTACACACTTTACCCACTTGTTTTGACCGTGTTTTTCGGCCAATTGTTCGATTGTTACAATCTCGAATAGGTCATTGGTCCGAATATAAACTGGAGTATAAGATGCAACACTATCCCCGTATACATATTCTGCCTTACATTTCACCGGTCCATGAATTTCCGTGTCGTATTCCAAATCTCCATAAACTTCCTCAATAATACGTTTTGCATACATGATCATCATACGTCCAGTCGCAGTCGTACATGCTGCAACATCCTTCTCATAAAACGGTGAAACTGATGCACCACAAGCACCATAAAGTGAGTTCGCCGTTTCCTTATAACCGATCTGACGCTTCTCCAGAATATTTTGCATGAAAGGATCGGGCTCTGTCTTGATTTTCTTTCGAGTCGCCGCTCTCGCACCTAACAACTGTTCCAAAATTGCTGGAAGAATCGACTTCTCGCCTTCCGGTAATTGTGCCCACCTTACGATGAACTTTCCGACTTTTGTCTTTACCTCTTTGGATCTCGGTTTTGCCGGATCCCTGAGCCATTTGAAGTTATCAAATTCAATATCGATATATTTGTATCCCGGTAAATTATCATATTTGAACTTTCCCGTCGCATCTTTTTCACCAGTCTCCTTTACCAAGTCTCCCGCCAAATCATATTCTTTGACCCACACTTTACTGTCGTGTGAGAAGTTCTGACTAATCATCGAAGAAGGATATAGTGATGAATAATCGACACATGCTACCGGATTATCCATATACATCGAACATTTCGGTGGAAGTACGATCGCACCTTCATACCCCTCCTTATCTAATGACTTTTGTAAATCAGGCATCAATGTATTCTTTTCCCTGCATTTTTTCGCCAAGAAACTCGTCAGCTTGATACTTTGTCCGCGGAAAACTAGATAATTGATAGGTACACTACAAATCGTCGACATCTCGATATAACCCGTTACCAAATCGATCTTATTCATGAGATGATGAACTAGGTTACAATCCTGAATACAGTATTTTGCAACAATTGCACGATCGGCCGACGAACCATTCGCCAGGCGGAAAATGTCCGCTGGAGACACATCATCTTTTGCCATACCCCATTTGATATGTTTTGTCATATCGATTTGCTCATGTCCTGAGATGGTGATAACATTGTATTTTACGGTCTTTTGTTCACCTTTAATCATTTCAATTTGGTCACGCCCACGATCGATATCTAGGACCTTGAACTTATGGCCATTCTTATAATAATCGGAAGTGAATCCACTGATCTCAATATGGATGAAATCGCCGATGTGTAAGCCCTTGATATTGGAAGTGAAGAGCTCAGTGACGGGGATCATATCAGAATCAATATTAGAATTTTGAGTTTTTATACCCGAAGGGCAGGAGGGGGTCGCAGGGGTCTGGAAATCCTTCGGATTTCTGATGACCTGGGTTCCCCTGCGTAAAATGTGTTCTATTCGCTTAATATCATCACTAATGTTTTGTCCGGCGACATCATCCAGCTTATAAGACGGCAAATTGAACGTCCTTCGGAAATAGACAAACATATCGATTTGGAGTCGACCGGTCATCTTGACAAATTTCAAGTGATATTCACCTGTGGCGAGTTTGATCGGTGCGGGATTTTCGATATTTAATTCTGCTTCTTCGTTTTCATCCGCCATAAACATTCCCTCTTGTTTGACCGGTTTTGCACAGACCTCTCCCTCCTTTCTTGAGAGTTTCAGGAACTCACGCTCACAATTATTCTCTTCCGCACGTCGAAACAGGAACTCATAATCAAATCCGAAAATGTTATAACCGATCATAATATCGGGATTCTCTCGTTGAATTAGTTCCTTCCATTGTAATAAGAGGTCGAGTTCAGAACTTACAGAAACGATTTCCGCATTTTCCACCGGATCACATGTTCCCAATACTACACAGTGATTCAAATAAGGTTCTGGTTCACCATATCGCAAGAAAGTCGATCCGATGAATGTCACTTTATCACCCTCCAATCTGGGGAAAAGCATAGTGAGTGAATCATTCGCCGTATCAATCTTGATGTCACGAGTGATTTTTTCATTGATTAGGATATCGACCAGTGTATTCGAAAGATCGGATTTGGTCAATGCTTTCGGCTTATTCCAGAAATCGAACGTCTTTGATTCTTCTGTTACGGCGAATTCGGATGGTGGTTCCTCGCCTTCGGCTCCTTCCGCGTTCACCGACTCTTTGATCTTCTCGAATGCACGATCGATTTCCAAGAGATGTGTATTATCCTCTTCCTCATTCATCATTTTGACATTTTTGAGTTGTGTCTTTTGTAAGATATCGATGAGTTTCAAAATCTTGTCTTTATCGGGCATCCGCTTCGGATAGACCAGATCGATATCCTCGAGTTTATCTAGACCGAATGCAGTTAGAATCACCTTTTTCAAAAGAAGGTTGGACCTTGTTTTATCCATGGGTGGATTCGGTGGACTACACATATTGATGAAAACATCGACGAGTTGAGTTGCCAAACGTTTGTATGTCTTTTTGGGAAGAGGAAAATCACCGTGACTACTACTGGCCTCAATATCAAAACTACAGATCTTATACGGAACTCGAGTCATCTTTTCCGGCTGCGATTTGATATCCGAGGCTTTACAGATATATTCGTAGTTACATGTGGTCGTATTCTTTTCGGGTTTCCTTGCTAACTCCGTCTTCACAAAAACCCATCCGGATGGACTCACATCGTTGAGATGGAAATAACGGAGAAGTGGTGGTAAGAAACTCTCATACAGATCGAGAGTCTGGTCTTTATAGACGAGTGGAACAAGTTTCCGGTTTTTATAATCACCATCTTCGGAAACAAACCATAGATTTTTGACCTTATTGAATGCCGATGTATTCTTGAAAGTGAGTTTTATAAACTTGTCGGTTTTTCCAGCGGTGAATCCGTATAGTTTGTTTGCATCGAGGATATCGATCGACATGATCGATGTTGCATGGAACTTACCGACTTTTTCTTTGAGGAATCGTAAGAATTCGGTTGCGTCTTTTTTTACCCAAGACGTAGGAACACGAATGAAGAAGAAAGGACTGAAATCATCGACATAGATACAACAAGTTTCACCCTTTTCGTTCAGGCCGAACATCTGAATAATGAATTTAGGGGCTTCCTTAGGCTTCCATTTACTACGTTGAACACTATCATCGTCGTTCGATCCTGATTCAGAGGTTTCTTTGGAGAACGAATCGGACATATCATAGGTGTTGAAATCTATTAGACGGAAGGACTTCCCATTTACGACGCGTTTTATTTTTTTGGTGATGGGTTTTACAAGGTTTTTTTCTTGTTCCATCTTTTATTTGGGTGTATATTGGTTATTCGCTTGAAACGTTTATCCCTTTTGTATCAATTTTGTTTCTCGTGTTATAATATATGCCAAAAACAATAAGAAATAAAAAAAGAGGAAGTAAACAGAATCTCCGGAATTCTAGGAAAAAAATGATAAATGGTGGTTTTATTTTTGATAATGTGGATATCCCGAATACAGGACACGTCAAAATAAAAATAAACGATGGCATGACTGAAGCTAAAAAGACTACCAGTAGTACTGTAAGATTGTATAACAAAAAGTTAAGACGTTTGCAAATTTATAATACTGGAATAAAAAGATTCAATAGTGAATATAAGCCTGGTAATAAAACCGATAATAAGTCTGATCCTTTCGTTACATTTTACGCAGTATCACAGGGTAAATTGGCACTGAGTAGAGCTGTGGGAATAGAGGGAACAGAAACACAAACAAATAAGGCAATAAAAAGTTTGGCGAACGTGGCGTTATATAGTGCTGCTGCTACTGTACCCTATCTCGCTGTCGCTTCAGCTACTAATATGTTAAGGTCTAGTACAAAATCCGATTTACGAAATGATTTTGGTCGTTCTGAATGTTACACGCCTCAGCCTACATATAGCTTTATAGAAAGAGGGCTATTAGATATTTTTAAGGAAAATCGCATTTTATGTTCTACGGCTTGTTATATTGATGTCATTGGTGGAACATTAAAATTGAAGGACACAGCTTCTGGTACGTTTTATGGAACAAACTATAATGGTCTGTATGCATATATAGTTTTTGCATTTACTGATTTTAATGCTGCGACGGCATATGGCAGTTCCTGGAAAATTAAGGTTTTAGGGTATTATAGTCTAAATAATTTAAAGGGTGGAAGCATTAACGAAGTGTATAACGATCTTCCTGTTGATGCAAAGTATGAAACCATAAAGAATCCGAACCTGAATAAGGATGTGTCTTTATTTGATATTTCAAAGAAAAATCAAGAATTTTGGTACAATCTTATTCCCTATGTTCATGTTAGTTTTACTACAACTTTTAAAGAATTAAACGACCGTCTTTATCTAAACTACAGGTATAGCACACTAGTGAATCTCGACAAGAACGCTGACGGTACAATGAATGAAAATATTGAAAAATATAATATTCCAACAAATACTAGATACGCAATACCTTTAACCGCAGGACCATTGCCAACTCCTTTACCATCGCGGCGTACTATAAAAATAAGACCGCCTCCTTCACAAAATACATTTGTTAGGCAAAACCCGGTTCCACTACAAAACCCGAGACCAATGGGTTCTTCTAGTTATGATACACAATTACAACGCTTAAATGCAATGCGTGCCCAACTAAGATCTACAATACCTCGATCTTTGCCATTAAACCAAATTCTTTCCAATAATCAACCACAACAAAACGTAAACCCTTTCGCGGGACTCAGTGTAGATCGACCACCACCCAAACCGTTTAAAACACCTTTAGAACAAGAGCGAAACGCTATGGATGCTTATCTACGTGCATCATCAAAAAGATAAGCAGTATCCACCGGGAACCCAGAATAATTATGTTGGTTTTCTGAATTTATTTGTTATTACGGAAACTGGTAAGGAACTAAACTACCCTAAGGGCGGGAGGGGATTCAAGCCCCTAAAAAAGATTATCATAATTTCGTTTATATTCTATTCAATAAAATATAAACATCAACGTCTTCTAGAATAACGTCTTTTGTTTTTCCTCTTATTTTTTTTACGTGTTGTTTTTCGGAAGGTTTTGCGTTTTTTTCCGCCTTTTTTAGGAGTTAAAGCATCCGCAGTTTTCACTAATTCCTCACCCAATCTTTCAGTTGCATTGGCGACTCTTTTTCCAGAAGCGTTTACATCATCCCCTGTAATTTCACCTTTCGCTATTTTTTCTTGTCTATTTTTTTCTGCTTGATCAATGTGATGTTCTAATAAAGAATTCAAAAAATTTACATCAGGTTCTATTTTGCCTCCAAACATGCTTTTATCACTAGATATTACTAAATCGGTAACACGTGTTTTTCCATCATCTTCTTCATCTAAACTACCAGGAACTGCTGAAATCTTTAACGATTTTGATAACATTCCGCCGTTAACAAGCCCAAATGAACTATATAAAAATTTCGACGGAGTATTCTCTGCTAAAAAATTGGGTGGATCTATGATGTCAAACGTAATTGCTATGTCTTTATGAGTTTTATCGGGGGCTCCCGTTTCCGCATTATAAAACCTTACATGAACAAATTCGCATGTTGGTAAATCAACGATTACCGGATTTTTAGGATCTATAATGTTTGTAATTTTTGCCTTGAATTTATCACCTTTATTTAACGGTTTTTCATGACCCGTTCCCACCCACGCCGGACCTTTTTTTGCTTCGATACTTTTTTTATCAGGAATGTAAGTAAAGGAATGAAAAACCATATCGTCTTTCGGTGTTTCTCCGGGTTTTAATTTATCGTCATCCACCATAAATTGATCTCCCGATCCTGATCCAAATAATCCCATTTAATATTAAAGTTATACTATACGGATAAAATTATTACATAATTGAAAATGCAGGGTTATGTTATATCCACAAAATAAAATTGATGTTTGTCTTCTATAAAAACAAAAATCAACTATAACCATCTTTATTTTGAAAATGACGTCTGTTTTGAAGCCTGCTTCCTCCGAGGAAAACGAGTTCTCTTTCGGCGGACACCTCGGTGTAATCCAATACGAAATCACGATCGATGAGCTTCGTCAAGGACTCGTCGACTTTCCTGAGTCCGCGGATTATAAGAAAGGATACAAATTGGCCGATCATAGTCCGAAGAATCTGAGTCGTCTCATTCCCGAAACAGAAACGGGTAGGGCTGGAACATGGTCACCACTCCTTATCATGAAGAAGAAGACAATCAAGAATAACGGTGAAAAGGAGATCTGGCTAAAGGCCGCTCTCATCAATAAAAATACGGGTTGTGTAACACTCATTACGAGTACAAACTCCCATGAGAATATTGGTCAACATGGAAACCGCTGGGTATCATCCCAAGCCGAAGATTGGGTGATTGGGCGGTATAAGATGTTTGCTCCACTCTATTTCTGGAAAGAACTTGCGAATCGAATTAATTGCATTTAAAGTTAATTTTAGGGTAGAGGGAACCCCCTATTTTACTCTTGTAAAAATGTAGAATGAAATCCGATTCCTATCTTTGCATCAATCGGAATTTCTATAATATCTCTATCAAATGTGCCGTTCTCTAATACCGGAATCATGGTTAAAAAGCTTTTTTTATTGTGATAAGCAAATGCCGTTAAATATGTTTTCCCCAAATTCGTCACTACTAATGTGGGTTCTCCCCAAAAACCCATATCTTCAAATAAAAATCGATCACATATTTCCAAGCCATCGCAAATGAAAAACCCATTAATTCTCCGATTTTTCATATCTAAACTACGTAAAATGGTATATTTTCCGTAATTTACTGGAAAATCCAAATTATATTGTTCGAGTTCTTCGTTACGATCAATTCCCACGGTTCCGGTTCTTATACATATATTGAATCGGCGATATTTACCGGAAATATCGATCTTGGAGAAATCAATATACTCATACGCCGCCGCATAAAATTCAAGAGTCGTGACATTTTCTTTAACTGATCCATAGTGAAAAATAAAGAAGCTTTCATTTGTCTTAATTTTATATCTTACATTACGTTTTTCAATATGAAAAATCGTGGTATGGTTCGTATCGAATATCACCGGATTCTTCATAGACCTAGAAAATTTAAACGGTGCGTCTGTAAACACTAAGGCATTTGATTCTGTAGTGATAAAATCATGAACTATAGGTATATATTCCGTTTCAAAATTCAGGGCTCTCTTCAAAATAAAATCATCATCAAATTCTCTATATTCTACTCTTTTTTCCATGACTTTATAGGCCAGAGTTTTTACTCGATCATTTTGGAACCGACTATGTCCCGAAAAATGTTGAATTGACGGAGTCTTTATTTTTTTGAGTGTGCTCACCAGATTTTTATCATAATCCACATAGAGTTCATACGGTAAGTCACGCTCAAAAAGAGCAAAGATACGGTTCGATGTTTTCATGAATGCGGTATTTGCAACACCCATAGGATTCGGGGTTAAACCATGTTTATGTAACAACATACGTATAAGCATTAGGATGGGATTCTTGGAAAAAACGCCGTATTTAATCTCGTGTTGTATTTTTTCGGTTTTTAATAAATGTTTCACATATGTCAAATTTCCTTTATCAAAAAAAACACCGTTTATTATCCCGTCTCCAGTAAACATATCGATTAAAGTTTTCACCTTTGTTGTTTTGATATCGGGTCCCAGCATACCGAAAAACCCGGTTACCTGGTTTAACTCCGCTTGCTTATCTAAAGGTAAACACGACGTATCCAATACAATTTGTTTATCGGGATTTATTTTTATTTTATTATGAAAAGGTTTCCAAGAATAAAGGGGCATTATAAAAACCCCATAAAATATCACTTTTAATAAAAACATTATATAAAATAGGGTAAGAACTATATTTTATATGATTTGCCACACTGTTACAATTGGATTATAATATCCAAATGATTATATATATGAACAGCATTCACATTATTTTCGCGTTTGTAATTATAAATTTTCTGATCGGATTCTTTTCGGATATTGTGTTAAACCTTACGAATTTAGTTCCATCTTTAAAACCTTATTTCAAAAATAAAACGATTATCGGGTCGGCAATTTACGCCGGACTTACTATTGTCATTGCATTATTCATAACCATGGTTTTATCATCTATAGTGTTTGGTTTTTTAGTGCCCCTTCAAATGTATCAATTTATAATATTTATTATTCTCACGGCTATCATCGGTTATTTGGCGGATTGGTATATTTATAAAGCTAAAGTATTTGGTTCAGATTTGGACCAATATTATAAAAGTTTAGGTGCTGGATTCTGGGGATCCGCCGCATTTATAGTATCAGTTAGTGCGAGTTATTTTTTGATAAAACTTGTAGGGAACCTACGGTTCCCCTACAACCCCTCCCTTTCCTACTTTTGATTTTTATATAGTTCAATATTGTTTAAATTTTACCAACCGTATATCTATAACAATGGATATAGTCGAACGATTGGAAATCTTAGAAAAAGACATAAAAGAGCTCGACCGAAAGATGGATCGTATTTTGGAAATCTTGGAAACGGACATAAAAAAAATGAATGACCATATTGATTTCGTAGAACAAGTGTATACAAATGTTAAATCACCGTTTCTTTTTATCATGGATCGCATAAATAACGCATTTTCGCTACAGACTATACAAAACGTCTAACCACGATGTTTGCGTGTCTTATTTTTTGTTATAAATCTATTTTTTGTAAGACGTAACGGTTGAGCAACAATCATTTCGGCAAATTGAGTAAAAAAGTGTTTTGAAGTCTTGGATCTACGTTTACCGCCGGTCATTTTTTCGGTTTGAATATATTTGGGATTAGTAACACCATTCATATACCATGTATACATGGATTTTGCATCCCTATTTCCAGTATAATATTCTAATTTACCATTCAAAAGTTTAAATAGAGTGGGATATCCATCACCCTTTAATTTTTCCAAGGAGCTGGGTAAATGCTTTCCGTTATATTTAGTAATCATTCCTTCGACAGTTAAACCTTTTGCCTTGTTTTTCGGTGTATCGCCGATTTCAACGAATTCGACATGTACGTTTTTTAATGAACGCCCCATCGCCAATTTCATATCATTTTTCATTCTCGCCCATTCGGGTTGTAAACTTTGGCAATGTCCACACCAGTCCGCATAGATTTTGCCAACGTGTAATACATTTTTTTGGGATTTTTTTTTAGCACCACCTAAAGTCGACGAGACTGTCGTATTGAGAATCTCTTCGGGTAATTGTTGCATGGAATATATATTACGCGGAGAAAAAAAAAGGGAACCAAGGTTCCCTTTAGATCCCTCCTTCAATCCTTATTGTCTAGTAAATAATGTAAAAAAGGAGGGATCTTAAGGGAACCTTGGTTCCCTTAATTTCTTCCCATACTATAATATAGTAATTGTATTAGAAAATGGCAAAACTCGATAACGGTATTTATTTTTACGTATTATATGCATTTATTGGACTCGTCATTTTGGCAGGAATATATGTAGTAAGTACGTATGGATCCGAATCAATACTTACAACACTTTTTGGTAAATATGATTCCAAAATAGTGACAGGAGAGGTTACTACACCAAGTCCTTTAATCAAATTTGAATCGGAATCGTCTGAAACAAAATATGAACTCGTAGAAGAATCTATATCAAACTGTCCGAACGTCTTAATTCGTAAAGGAAATTTATTACTATTAATTAATACACATAGGCCTCCCGAGGAGGGAACGAATCCGGTTATATTTAACCATTTAGACGATTATATTCATTATGTAAAAGTACAACGCGAAACAAATGATAATTATTGTCCCGTCTTGTTTTTACAAGAAGAATCAAATGCACAGGGGCAAAATGTATTTCGCGTACGTCCCGGACCATTTGATCAACGGGGCGGAACACCATCCCCCGAATTATCCATTGATGAAATTAAGGGTGTTCATGATTTTTTTAGTCAAACGCCTGGATCAGAAAGTACATATGTGGATGAAACCATACAAAAAAATACACCGGGTCCATTTAACAAAGACCGTTTGAATAAAAATGTACAGGAAGATATTACGACAACTGGACAAAAATACTTGAAAAAAGCGGTGGCCATACCACCTCCTCCAAATACACCTCCTATCTCTAATAACAGTAAATTAACTCGTGTAGAAAACATTTCCACCGAAAATGCTATGAATTTACCCATCACACCAACTAATGAAACAAATCAGATACCCGTTTACCAAAATTATAACTATACCACTCCTCCACCCAGTATACTATATAAAGAGACGATGACTACTACAACCGAAAATGTTCCTATAACAAGTTCCGTACAAACCATAACGTCATTACCCCCACTTCTCGCAGTTCCTACTCTACCACCAATGACACCTCCATCTACATCTCCTGTTTATCAAATGCCTTTACAGACCCAATATTATAATGGATCCTTGGGTCCTTATATTGGAACAACGGTGGAAAACCGGTCGCCTGTAGTTGATGTTTCTAATGTGGCACCCATCGTTGATTCGTCTCGTGATAATGGACCCTATAATCAAGGACAATATCCAGGGTTTGATCCAAATGGACAAGATCAAGGGGTATATACCGAATTGGACAGAATTCATGATTCTACAATGAAAGAAGGTTCATTGAGTGATAATCCTATGGATCCTAACTGGGGTGGAGTTTTATATACAAGACAGAAAGTAATGTCTGGTAAATATAATGATAACCAGGTTCTAAAACCCATTTATGGTGGAGCACCCAATGTGATGAGCATTCCTTCTTTAATGCCTGACCAACCTCCGAACTATGTGATGGATCAGAACACGAATTGTTCTGAGAAGAAAGATATGAGGACGAGGTCATTGAGATCCGCACCGGAGTCCGCATAAAGGGAACCTACGGTTCCCTTTAAATCCCTCCCTTTTGGTTCGAATCTATTGTTCTGATAATCCTCGGTTCCCTTTAAACCCCATCCTTTTGGTTTGAATCTAATGTTCTGATAATCCTCGGTTCCCTTTAAATCCCTCCCTTGAATATTTGATATTTACGCATTTAACGTTGCAATAAAAATGTCTTCACGTTCTGTACCACCGCCTTACTAATTTTTCTAGATTTGCCTCCAGATTCACAAACCAATTTATCCATACATGTCGGATCCTTTTCTACGGCCGTAATCAAATTTGCAATCGTCTTGAATTCTTTCATGATTGTAATGGCGGAAACCGAACTGATTCCAGGAATCTGACATAGGATAACCTCACCCATATTTTCCGGGGTGAGGTTTTCCTTTTTTGTACGTTTAACCACCTCACAATATTTCTGAGGATCTACTAATGAATCAGTTATCACAGTATTTTCTACTGAAACATCTTTATCCCTCTTATAAAAACACAACTTTTCGCCCTTTTCGAGTTCTTTACCCATTTTATCTGTGTACGCTATCAACCAATCCGCAGTTTCTTGAACACTCGATGTCCTTATCACAGAAAACCCCTTAAATGCACTCAGACTTGTCATCGCCGAATAAATAATACGTTTTTCCAAGGCTGGATTTCGCAATTGTGAAAAAGCTCCTTCAATGATATACATCACATTATGTGGCATTCCCCCACAACAATTCTGTAACCGATAGGATTGTTCTTTATATCTACCATCTTTTATGGATGATAAAAGATCTTGTAGCGATTTGCGTTCCACGATAATAAGTTCTTTATCATCATTTGTTTTTATGATTGCATCACCCATGGGTAGAACAATTTTTTCCAAGATTATCGCAGGATTTGACACAGATAAACATCTTTCATATAACATGGTCTCACGTTCATCCAAAATTAACTTCATTTTGGTATGATGTATTGATCATGTTATATTGTTTTATAAAAACATAAAATTTAGGGGAACCACCGGTGTAAGAAGTTTTGTAAATCAATATAAACTTTTCGTCACATTTACTTTAAATGCACCATTTATTCCAAGATATTCTCAGGATGTCTATATTTTCTTATTTCAGAACCGAAAATCCGATAGTCGATGCTCTTTTATCAACACTATTTATAGGTCTAGGGACCTATTTATATGAGTACATTTTTATTTTTCGTTTCAGAAAACTCTCTATTTATGACATTCCCGATTTCATTGCATCTTGGATATATCGAAAACATTCCATTACTTTCGAAGGAAAACACAATTGTATAGTGGCAAAATACGAAATTTGTCCGGTCGTTTCCGTATGTTTTTCTGACGCATTTAAAGCCTTGCTATTCGATATCATAGAAGGCGTTGATTGTAACTGTTCTATCTATGAGATCAAAGAATATATTACATCCAAGAAGTTCTCGGATAAATTAGAGGATATGTATATCATTTCACAGCGATCAAGATTTTTATATAATGAGCCCTTGGAAATATATGCCATTTTGGATTCTTATATAGAAGAATCGGAGGGTGATAAAAAATCGGGGTCTATGAAAACGGATACAATTACCATCACACTTTATTCCTATAAGACGAATGTTCAAGGAATCAAAGATCTCGTAGAAGAAAAAAAACAGAAATATTTGAAGCATATCGAGGCTATGCGTCAAAATAAAAAATTCATATATAGTCTTTGCAATTCTACCTCAGAAGATTCAAGATATGATTGTTGGAAAGAATATCCATTTGAATCCGCCAAACGTTTCGAAAATATCTTTTTTGACGGAAAAGCCGCGGTCGTAGAAAAAATCCGGTTTTTCTTGGAAAACAAGGACTGGTATTATAAAAATGGTATTCCTTACACATTGGGAATTGGGTTATCCGGTGAACCGGGCACAGGAAAGACCTCATTTTTCAAATGTTTGGCGAATATGACGGGTCGACATCTAATTGTTTTATCGTTCAAAATTATTAAGACAAAGACAGATTTGGATAAATTTTTTATGGAGGATCGATATAATGAAAATAATAAGGCACATGATATCGGATTTGACAAAAAGATCATTGTTATCGAAGATATTGACTGTATGGGTGATGTCGTCTTGGACCGCTCTTTGATCGAGAATCGTAAGTCTAAACGAGAGTCTAAAAAAAAGAAGACACCCGTAGAACAAATCATTGAATATAATGAAACGACCAACGAGAAAATGGCGAAACAAATGGAGGATGACGATAAGGTCACATTGGATGATATTCTGAATTTATGGGATGGACTCAATGAAACGCCGGGTCGAATTTTGGGAATTAGTAGTAATCATTATGATAAATTGGATCCTGCGTTAGTACGCCCTGGTCGGATCGATATTACTTTGAAAATGGAAAAAGCTTCATATAACACGATACGTGAAATGTTCGTGTTTCATTATGGAAAAAAAATCAACGAATCAAAGTTGAAAAAGATCAAAGAACGGCATTTTTCACCCGCTCAGATTATTAATGCCTATGTTTCGAATAAGGAAGATCCTGAGGGATTCTACACCTTTCTCATTGAAAATTCTTAACGTTGTAAAATCAATTAGGGGGAACCGGTGGTCTTCAGAATCCAGCAAAGTTGGATTCAAGCCCCTATAACCCCCTCCTGTCAAGTGATTATTTTAATTCCTTACCATTTTGCCCGACATGGTTCTTCAATGAAAAATACATTTATTTTTCCTGGGTTCCCGGTGGATAATGCTGAAATCAATGCCTAGTTATTCCTTTTCACATTGAGAACAAAGTTTTGATTTGTAGAAACATCTCATACAACAATTATGTTTACATTCCAGCAATATAATACTTTTTCCTGCTCCACATACACCACACGTAGTTTTGGGTTTGGAATCATTCTTTAATTCTTGAGAATCTCTTATTTTTACACTTGTTTTGGATAAACAAAATATACCAAACATGGTTTATAAGGGGAACTCAAGTTACCTTTAAATTCCTTGAAGATTTACACCTTTCTAGGGGGAACCCCCCCGGTCCCCTAAGGTGTAAATAAAATTGATTAATTTATATTCTTTAACTTAAAGTTAACCTGAGAAAACACTACAAGAAAATGTCAAAGAATAAAATAGTAGAAGAAGAGAATAAGGATATAGTATATCCTATTCGGTGCCATCCAGACCAAAATAATCAACTGTATAAAAAGATGCTTGAGATTATGGAAGAAGATTCGATTTTGGAACAAGAATATCCAGACTATAGTCCAGACTTTGGTCCAGTATATAGAATTGTAGATTACTTGAAAACGTTCAAGTGTTTTAGCGAAGAAACGTTACTGGACTTACCGTTCAATGAAGAACTATTACATGTTCCGTTGAAAGAATGGAATGAAAAGACTGGAATGAATATTCGTATTGATGAAACCAAATGGCATCACACCGAGATTCCAATACTAACTTATACACTGGATTATTATGAGGGCACCATCATGATTACTACTCTTGATAAGGATAATAAAAGAACACAGTACGTTTGCTTTTATGGTAAACTCTGAATAGGGGGAACCCACGACAATTTATTGGTCTTCATCCAGCAGTATCCACCGGGAACCCAGAATAATTATGTGGGTTTTATGAATTTATTTGTTATTAAGGAAACTGGTAAGGAACTGTTATACCCGAAGGGCGGGAGGGGTCATAGGGGCTGGAATCAGCTACGCTGATTCTGAAGACCGATGATCCCCCCTATCTTCATCATCGGATTCAATAATTCTTCTTCTATTCAAATTCTTGGATTTATTTTTCTTAAGTTCGGCCTTAAGTGAAGCGATCTCATATCTGAGGTCAAGAATTTCATCTCGTCGAACCGGTCTCGCAAGTAGATTATTCAACTTCTCTAAGGCCTGGCAGATAGATCTATTCTGTACTTCTAGCCGTTGAATTCTTTCATTCTGGATTTTTAAAATAGGTTCCGTATAAGCTGTGTAAAATAAGATACACGCATTACACATCCAAATGAGAGCAATATTTCCGAAAACCCATTGCATAGTGGTATCCATCTTTTCAATATCCATATTTAACGATAAATGTTGTCATGTTTTACACAACATATATCAGAATCAATTTTATTAAGGGAACCTACGGTTTCCCTCAAAGGGAACCAAGGTTCCCTTTGGATCCCTCCTTTAAAAGAAAGGATATCGCGGCAGAACACAAATCAAGCTTTAAATAGGAAGGAGTTTAAGGGGAACCGTAGGTTCCCCTTATTTGGTATTATTCTTATCCCAATAAGGAACAGGAACAACCGTACCAATAGGTCTCGACTGACGCACATTAGGATTCAATGTGATCGCCATCGCCTGTGTTCCGCAGCAATAACCCATAGCAACCTTTGTGCAGCGAAGTGAACGTTTTCCCCACTCGGTAATTCCAACACGAGGGCATGCTAAACCAGCCTTTTTGTCTCCGCCACCCTGATTTCCATCAGTCAAATAATTGCTACCCATTTGATTACGGTTCGTCGATTTGAACGGATTACCTTGAGGCATTATACATTAACTGAATATTTTTTTGGATGCAGTAAATAATAAATAAAATAAACTTAAAAACCTTAGATGATATAATGTATCCACATTGGTTCTTCATTTTATTTGCTAAATAAAATGAACGACTCCGTAAACAAATCTATGATCGATGATGATATCCGTGTTGAGAAGAATGCCCAAGGTATCGAAACTTATGTATTCGATCCCTATAATCCCCTAAATAAGTTAATTTCCGAAAGTGACATTCGTGGCATTTTGGAAAAGTATGGTATCAAGGCACCCATCCATAATTACGAATTATACAAACGTGCATTTATTAACCGTTCTTATTTACGTCGCCCAGATCTAGAGAACACACAAAATAATGTTATCATTGTTCCTAAACCCGATGATTGTCTGCCTCTTTATACCAAATCAAATGAGCGTCTCGAATTTGTGGGCGACGGGGTTTTGGAATGTATTACTAAATATTACTTGTATCGCCGGTTTCCCAAAGAAGCCGAGGGATTTATGACAGAAAAGAAAATTGCTCTAGTGAAAAACGAGTCAATCGGTAAGATGGCGTTGGAAATGGGACTGCATAAATGGGTTGTTCTTTCAAAACATGCCGAACAAAAGCAGACTCGAACGAATTTGAAGAAGTTGGGCTGCCTTTTTGAGGCATTTTTGGGAGCTTTATTTCTGGATTTCAATAAGATTTCGGTGCATGATGATGCCGGTTGGTTTGATAACTTGTTTGTATGTGGTCCGGGGTTCCAAATGGCCCAGATTTTTGTAGAGTCGGTGTTTGAGAAGCATGTTGATTGGATCAGTCTTATCAAGAATGACGATAATTATAAGAATATTCTACAGGTTCGTATTCAGAAGGAATTCAAGGTTACACCGGATTATTTGGAAGTGAAGGAGCATAATATGGATACGGGATATCATATGGGTGTTTATTTATGCTTGGGTCAACCAATTCATATGGTTTCACCCGCTTCTTCCGTACCTTTGAAACAGTTTCAGAACTTTTCGGATATACATCAATATATGTCGATCCACGGGAAAGTATTTATTCATTTGGGGGAGGGAGTACATAAGATTAAGAAGAAGGCGGAACAGACGGCTTGTGAGGAAGCGTTAAGAGCGTTGCAGAATTTTTGATAAGTATCTCAATCCGAAATGTTGTAAATTTAAGAAAAATATAATAAATGCATAAATGTATATATTATAATGTCGGCATCAATAACACTAATCAATAGTGCAAATTTTAGCGTATTTGATAGCACTGATTTTACAAAAATAAGAGGATTGGCGGCTAATAGTAATGGATCAATAATGTATGCGGGCGTTGACAATGGTGGATATGGAATTATGAAATCTATAGATTCAGGTGTGAATTGGTCAGTCGCAAATGTAAATGGTGTTACATCAGTCGCATGTAGCAAAGACGGGACTATTGTATATGGAGCACAACTGGGCCAAGGATTATTAAAATCTATTGATTCCGGTGCAACCTGGAATTATACAACTTCACCAGGAGCGGCATTGCCCGGAATAGAATCCGCATTTGGATATACAACATATAACATATATCAGATTGCATGTGATGGGACTGGAAACAAATTAATAATGACAACAAATTTGGCGAAAGTCATTTATAGGTCAACCGACGGAGGTGCAACATGGACAGATGTATATAATATACCAAATGCACCAAATAATCCACAAAGTCCCATTGTTCTTTCTAGTAATGTAGACGGTAGTATATTATATTCTGCATTCAATAACACAGATAATAATATTTACAAAAGCAGCAATCTTGGGGTTTCATGGAGTCAAATAAGTACACAGGGCAATGTCGCCGGCCCTTTCGCTTCGGTTTCTTCAAATTACGCAGGTGATTTCATTTTTGCAGCTGGTAGTAACGGAGATCTGAATATATTTTACGAAACACATGCGGTAAAATCGGTTCTTCCAGCATTCAATGGAAGTTTAGTTAGGGCTTCTTCATCATATAATAATGGAAATAACGTTATGGTTTCTATCAACAATGCAGTACAAACTTATTCCGTAACGAATCTTTTTCCACCAGGTCCAATTCCAGGAGATCCCGTGAGTGTACCTTGTTTCAATGACGACAGTAAAATATTATGCTATAAAAACGAACGGGAAATATATATAAATATACAGGATATTCGTAAAGGGGATTTAATAAAAACAACAAGGAATGGTTATGTTCCAGTAAATATGATAGGAAGGAGTAAAATATATAATCCAGGAAATAATTTGAGATGTCAAAATCGATTATATAGTTGTAAACCTGATAAATATAAGGAATTGACGGAGGAATTAATAATTACCGGTTGTCATTCAATATTATCGGATTCTATTACCGATGAACAACGTGATAAAACATTGGATGCACTCGGACGATTAATGGTAACTGATGGTAAATATAGATTAATGGCCTATATTGATGAACGATCCGAACCTTATGAAAAAGAAGGGGTTTTTAATATTTGGCATATAGCATTAGATAATGTAGATTACTATATGAATTACGGCATTTATGCAAATGGTCTTTTGGTAGAGACTTGCAGTAAACGTTTTTTGAAAGAATTATCGGGAATGATGTTAATAGATTAGCAGGGAACCGTAGGTCATCAGAATCATTGAAGCTGATTCCAGACCCTGCGACCCCTCCTTTCCCATCCTTTACTTTTTGTAAAAACTTCCATTTGCTTGGTTGCAATTAAAATATTTACTTTTAATTCGTGTTTTTTACAGGAATTAAAATCTAGTAATCTATCGTTTTACACCGATGAACATTTAAAATGGGACAAACCGCCACAGGCGGTTTGCCTTTTAATTGATTTATCGGTAACGTTGCATTTGAAAACCTAGTGGAACGCCCTTTGGGTGTCCCATTTTAAATCTTCAAGGGTGTAAACTAGGTTAGATCCATTTGATAATGAATATAATGTATAATTATATACTAGGAATCATGGCAAAAAGGTTATCTTTAGATGAATTAATGTTAAAACCCATGCCAAATAAGAAGCAAAAAACGGGTATAGAAATTATATTAGAAAAATCGACAGAGGTTGTTATTAATGAACCTGAAAATGCTTCTGGAGAGACGCTAGAAATTAATGAATCGGAAACCATAACAAAACATGAGGTCAAAATCGTCGAAAAAATAGATAAAAATTTTGATCGTGCTTCCATTTTTAAACGCTTACAGAGTAAAAACGTTTTTTCGGTGAAAAAACCGATTCCTGTGTCTCAAGTGGCCGAAGATTTGGTAGAAACTGCTTTGGAACCTGTGAAAGAGGAGAAAGAAAAGGAAGATACCGAAGAAAAAGAAAAAGAGGGTGAAGAAGAAGAAGGAAAAGAAGAGGAAACCGAAGGAAAAGAAGACACGGAAGAAAAAGAAGCACCGGTTTTAAAGAAAGGTGAAATAAAAAAAGAAAAGAAGGTTAAAAAAACCAAGGAAGAAAAACCGGCCGAGGAAAAGAAACCGAGCGAGGAAAAAAACCCCCCTGAAAAAAAAACAAAAGGAAGTATTATTGACACCTTGATTGAAGGGAGGGATCTTAAGGGAACCGTCGGTTCCCTTAAGGCGTCACCTTACTACATGAATAATCGTAAACTCTTCATCGAAAAACTCGGACCATTATTCCAAGAATATAAACGCGAACTCACCACCGAAGAAAAAGTATCCTCTTGTTCAAGTCAAAAAACCAGTTCAGAAGTCAAACTATTGGTACATCAAAAAGTTGTACGTGATTATTTGAATCTTTATTCACCTTACCGTGGTCTTCTTTTATATCATGGTCTTGGAACCGGTAAGACCATTAGTTCGATTGCTATCGCGGAAGGCTTGAAATCGGAAAAACGCATTTTTGTGATGACATTGGCATCTTTGAAAATGAACTTTTTCACCCAGATGAAGGAAGCCGGTGATCCCCTTTATAAGAAAAATCAATTCTGGGAGTTCGTCTCCGTAGAGGGAGAACCCGATAAGATCCCCATTTTAGCAAAAGCATTGTCAATCGGTGCTGACCATATAAAGAGACTGGGTGGGGCCTGGTTAACCGATGCCACAAAGGAGCCGAATTTCAATGATTTATCCGAGTCAGATCAAAAGGCATTGGACGCACAAATCGATATGATGATTCGATCCAAATACACCGACATTAACTATAACGGCTTGAATCGTGCAAAATTGGATGAACTAACCGGTAGTGGAAAGAAAAATCCGTTCAATCATTCCGTCGTTATTATTGACGAGGCACATAATTTTGTAAGTCGTATTGTGAATAAAATCAAGGATAAAAAATCGATATCTTATCGATTATATGAATATTTGATGGAGGCGGAGGATTGCCGCATCGTATTCTTATCTGGTACTCCGATTATTAACTACCCGAATGAGATCGGTATTTTGTTCAATATGTTACGTGGGTATATTAAAACATGGACATTTCCCGTTCGGCTACGCGAAGGTACGAAAGAGAGACCGAGTCGGGATAATATTATGACCTGGTTCAAACGCGACGGACTAAAAACCTATGATTATGTCGAATTCAGTGGTGATCATTTGATCATTACGCGAAATCCGTTTGGCTTTATAAATACAGATAAAAACGATAAACCGGAGAAAAGGGGTGGATCGTCAATCAATAAATCGGGCGAGACATTTGTCTCTTATAAAAAAAACACAAAAAAAAAAGATATAAAAATAAAAGAAACCTCGAAAAAACACCGGACAACAAGAAAAGCCACAGGACTAGTTGATATAGAACATTTGGAAATCGAGGATTTACCGGAAGATTCTGAAGAATCGGAAGAAGCTCGTAATCGAATGGGTCCCAATGGACCTTTCGCTTTACGCACAGGGGGTGGTGTATTCGAAGACTATAAAGGTGTCAAACTCGATGATACTGGAAATATGACGGACTCTGATTTTGTGAAAACCGTCAAACGAATCATGGAAAAAAATGGGCTAGATGTTATCGATTCTGGTATTGAACTCACGAATAATAAGGCACTTCCTGATGACGCGAAATCTTTCTTGGAACTTTTTGTAGAAGTGGATGCCAAAGATATGAAAAATAAAAAGGTATTCCAACGTCGTATCTTGGGTCTCACATCTTATTTCAATAGTGTCAGTCCTGGATTGTTACCCAATTTTGTTCCATCCGAAGATGATCCTGTTTATCATATCGTTCGATCCGAGATGAGTGCTTACCAATTTGGTCTTTATGAGAAAATCCGTGCGGAGGAATCCAAGAGAGAACGTAGCAATAAGTTGAAAAAGGCGAAACTGGAAAAACAAGGTGCGAACGAGGATTTGTTTAAGATCGCAACGACATATCGTATTGGATCGAGAACATGCTGTAATTTTGCTTTTCCTGAACCACCCGGACGTCCTACCAAGGGTGCGGGGGATTATGGAGGCGAGGAAGATGTGGTGGACTTGGAGGAAGTTGGAGAGGAACCCGATCAAAAGAAAAAGAAGAAGATCTTGAAGAAAGGTGGAACGGGCACCGATGATGAAAAAGAAAAGAAGCCAGTTAAAATTGTTGCGATACGTAAAACGAAAAAGAAGGAACCGACAAGCGAAGCGACCGTAAACGAAAGCGAAGCGACCGTAAACGAAAGCGAAGCGACTGCCTCAAGCATGAAACCTATCATTAAAATACGCAAAACAAAGAAAAATCAACCACCAGTAGAAGAAGAAAAAGAAGAGCCCGAAGACAAAGAAGAAAAAGAACTTGAAGAAGAGAAAGAACCTGAACAAAAAGAAGAGGAAGACAAAGAACCCGAAGAAGAGGAAGAAGACAAAGAAGGTGAATCATCGGACTCTGAACAAGAATCTGATGCAATAGATGAAGGCACTTTCGCAACACGCATACGTAATGCCCTCATAGAACTCAAAAAACGCCAATCCGAGGTCTTATCTCCCACCGGTCTCCAAATTTATAGCCCCAAATTTTTAAGAATCTTGGAAAATCTACAAGATCCAGAGCATAAAGGCCTTCATTTGATATACAGTCAGTTTAGAACCTTGGAAGGTATCGGAATTTTGAAGCTTGTATTAGAAGCCAACGGATTCGCAGAATTCAAACTTGAGAAACATGGATCCACGGGCCAATGGAAAATGGTCGATCTAGATGAGGAGAATAGAAGAAAACCCCGGTTCGTATTATATACCGGAACCGAAACCCCGGAAGAAAAAGAGGTCATCCGTAATGTCTATAATAGTTCATGGAAGAATGTTCCCGAGAGTCTATTAAATCAGATCCGAGAATATGGTGGAACAGAAAATAATTTCATGGGTGAAGTCATCAAAATCTTCATGATTACGGCATCGGGAGCGGAAGGTATTAACTTGAAAAATACACGATATGTCCATATTGTCGAACCTTATTGGCATATGGTCCGTATTGAACAAGTTATTGGTCGTGCTCGTCGCATTTGCTCACATCAAGATTTACCCGAAGAACTTCGTACGATCGAAGTGTTTTTATATATGTCCGTTTTATCTGAGGAACAGATCACGGGTGAAAAGACGGGTGCGGCTATAAAAGCGGATTCCAGTAAATTGGTTCCGAATAAGGGTCCTGTTTCTGAGGACCGTACAGTATATGATCGCTATACTCGGACTTTATTGAAAGCCGGTGCCATTATTACCACCGATCAAATGCTTTTTGAGAACGCATTACGTAAAGATCGTGTGTCTTATCAAATTTTGACTGCGGTTAAAGAGACCGCAATGGACTGTGATCTTTATAGTGAGGGGCATAAGGAAGAGAACTTCAAATGCTTCTCGGATTTCGGGAAGGTGTCAACGAATGCTTTCGGATCTTACCCCGATCTAATAAAAGATGTTGCCGAAAAAGATGTCAAAGAAGTTGCACAGAAAGTGGTGAAAATGGGGACGGTTACATTTGAAGGGACGAAATATGCGATCAATAAGGAGACCAAAGAATTATATGATTTGGCGGAATTCAAGAAAGCGAAGGGAATAGAGGGTATCAAACGTCTGGGCACTTTGGTGAAAGAAGGGAAGAAATACGTATTAAGGGAACCAAGGTTTTCCGCGAAGCTTACGCCTTAAGATCCCTCCTTTCATAAAAAATATCAGCAGTATCCACCGGGAACCCAGAATAATTATATGGTTTTTCTGAATTTATTTGTTATTACGGAAACTGGTAAAGAACTGAACTCCACGAAGTGTGGGAGGGGGTTTTAGGGGCTGGAATCGGCTTCGCCGATTCTGAAGACCGGTGGTTCCCCCTAAAAAATATCCATATGTTATATCTAATAAAATATGGATCCTCTTCACGTCCCTAAACGTTATATTCCAAGAGTTTTATCCAAAACGGATACCAAAAAACAACGAGCCTATTTACGTAAATCTCGCCGGCTCTATAAACGCGGCATCTATTTTGCCCGACCCAAAGTAAAATCTTTCAAATCGAAACCTTCCGGTCATGTAGAACGTGCAAAACGTAAATTCGGTGTAGACAAAATAGGTGCTACTGCGGAACTCGCCAGAAAATCCGGATGTACCAAAAAAGCCTTGGAAAAGATTTTGAATAAAGGTCGCGGGGCTTATTTTTCGAGTGGTTCTCGACCGAATCAAACAGCCGAATCTTGGGCCGTCGCACGTTTAGCAAGTGCGTTAACCGGCGGTCCTGCTGCAAAAGTCGATCATAATATTTTAGAGGAGGGATGTCATAGGGGGAAACCGTAGGTTTCCCCCTAACCCCCTTCCTTTCATTTTTTGATTTCTTGCAAAAACTTCAATTTGCTTACTTGCAGTTACCATATTTATTTTAATTCTTGTTTTTTATAAGAATTAAAATCCAGTAACCTACCGTTTTACACCTTTTCTCATTTAAAACGCCCACTTCGTGGGCGTAAATGAGTGAAGGTAACGTTGCCATTTGAGCGTTTTCAATGCAAAATGGTGTAAGATACCTCCCTTAAATAATTGTTCCCTTAAAAGTTATTTTGCATATCCTAATAAAAACTAGGTCAAATACTATGATATATGCGAATCTCATTTATCATATTCACGCTAATTCAATCGGTTTCTGCATTAAGTGGTTACCATTTGTTCCAAGAAAGACTTTTTTTACCCAGACCAGATTCATTCATTTCAAAAATGAACAGTGTAAATAAACTCATCCGTTCGCAAAACATTACTCCAACGATCGCTCTCAACATAGCCGGTGGCTATATCATGAATCCATCTTGTCTTAATCTTATCAAAAATCCCGCATTCGTTTCCTCTGTATTAATCACCCAATCTGTCATGGCTTCTTGTATGGTTCTCAATGATATCCATGATCTACCGATTGATCGAATCAATAATCCGGAAAGACCTCTTGTCACGGGTGAAGTCTCGGTCATAAATGCAAAACGCCTGGTTCTAGGTTTGTTATTTTTCGGCGAGGCTTTAAATATTCGATTCATTCCACAAGGTCTACAATATATCTCACGATTATCGAGTCTTTTCGCCGTTTTATATACTCCGATTTTCAAACGTGCTCTTGTTCTAAAAAACGCCGCATGTGCAGCCTTAGTTGCTTCTTCCATTTTATTCAGTGGTTTCGTCACTTCAACTAGTGTTGTATTCGGACCACGACTAAAATTATTACTTATTGCAACAAATATGATTTTTTTGGGATCGTTTACCAGTGAGATTTTACTAGATATAGCCGATGAACCCGGGGATAAAATCAATGGCTTACGGACCTTACCTATTGTTTACGGAAAAGATTTCGCATGGGATTTAGCTTATTTTTCAATGTACATGAATATTTTGATAAATGCGTTGGATTTATTGCGGAATTTCGGTTTTTTTATAGGACTTGGATTTATTATTTTATGTAGTCCGGCATTGAATTGGCTACGTGATATTCGTTACTATGAATATAGTAGGGACTTTATAAATGAATATGGAAAAAAAGTGGTTTTACCCATGGGTTTCGCTTTAGTTTATTTGGAAGGTATTGCAAAATTTATACCTATATTATAAAAAGACATGTCATCCAGGAAATCATATAACCAATATAGATCAGGTACCAGATCCCCTTCCACTATTCATAAAATAACACAAGAAATGATGAAACGCCAAACGGAAAACCAAAAAAAAGTAGAAGATAACTTAGCAATACGTATTTGCAAGACAAACTTCAAAGATAAAAACACATATCCACTATTGGTAAAAGAATTAGTTAAAAAAATGGATACATTAGAACCATTGACAATGCAAAATTTTAGATCTGTTTTACTTGAAATGTGTAATTTAAATGATAGTGATAATAAAACACAAAAGGACGTACTTACTAATGTATTACGAATCGTTCAAGTTCATGAAAAAGCGTATCAAAGTGTTCTTGTGGCTCTCGGAAAAAAAGAGACTTATTTTGATCCGGAAGTTATCGAGGAATATGAGGTTAAAATAAAACACATGAAGGCGATTTCTCATTATATAGGTTTATTTTTAAATACGACGGAGAACCCAATTTTAAAAAGAGGTGGAAAATGGTCCGCAAAATATAAGCGTAGTATTGACTGTAAGCGACCCAAAGGATTTTCACAAAAACAGCACTGTAAATATGGTAGGAAAACTAGAAAACAGAAACAATGACAAAAAATATGACTATAGTATAGGTAGGTAAATATGTCAAGGAAAAGCCGTTCTGTTTTTTCTTGGTTCGGTTCCGATAATTTAGAAAAAGAGAAAGAAATAATCTTTAGCTCAAAATTCGCATTTTCAAGTAGAAACACGATTTTGCATCTTTCGGAGAAAATAAAAAAACATATTCATCAAAAACCGGGAATTCAATTATTCAAAACACTTCGTGAAATTATAATAGATTATAGCGACGAACATATAAAAAATAAAATCTTACGTGACTCGGAAAACAAAAGCACGATGCAGGACCCGAGTTTTTGGTATAAATATAGGGCAAATATAGCAATGTTGTATTATATTTTGTTATATGGTGAAGAGAAAAAGGGTGGTAAAACACATAAGAAATCTATTCGAAATAGGAAAACCCTCAAGAACAAAAGGTCAAAAACATAAACATAAAATAAAATATAAAAAACTACTGCGTTTATATTTTATAAAATCCGTTCACATGAACGAACAAAATAATGTTCTCACGATAAAAACCGTACAGATTCAGCCGATTCGTAATATGATTACCGCGATCAAGGATATCTTGACGGATGCCACTATCACTTATACCAAGGACGGCCTCAAGATCATCAATTTCGATAAGACACATACTATTTTAGTCAATGTTATTTTGAACGCCCATAAGTTTGAACAGTATGTTTGTCACCCCGATAAGATCATTGTTTGTGCGAATACATTGCACTTATTTAAGGTCATTTCCACCATGTCGAATGATGATACGCTTTCGATGTATATTGAGAATTCGGATTATCATGACGGTGTAGTATCTCATTTGGGACTCCAATACGATAATGGGGATATTAAGCAATGTTATAGCCAGAAGCTGCGACTCATTGAGCCCGATACGGAAGAGCTCGTGGTTCCCGATGTGGAGTATTCTACAGTGATCAATTTACCCACGGCGGACTTTCAGAAGATCATTCGTGATTTGAATGGTATTTCGGATCGTATTGAGATAAAATCGGTAGGAAATGATTTAATCTTTTCATGTGAAGGCACTTTTGCGAGTTCGCGAATTTATCGTTCGGAGTCGGATGGCTATATGGAGTTTATTCATAAGCCGGATGCGGCGACCGTGATTCAGGGTGAGTTTTCGTTGAAATCTCTAGCACATTTTATTAAGTGTACTCCTTTGTGTAGCCATTTGGAGATGTATTTGGGAAATGATTTACCGCTCATTGTGAAGTATGATGTGGCATCTTTAGGTGAGATTAAGCTATGCTTGGCTCCGCTTCCTCCTTCTTAGTTAAGGGAACCTCTATAAGGGAACCAAGGTTCCCTTATGATCCCTCCTATTTAATTAATTTTTGTAACGAAAACTAATAAGGGACTAAACACTCCAACAGACGGGATAGGGAGTTTAGGGGCGTAAGCTTCACGGAAAACCTGAAGTTCCCACTAATTCTGAAGACTTTGTTCCCCTGCTTAATATATAATGTATATCATTTCCGGTGCAAGTATCCATCTTATTATTGTATCATTTTTAGTCTATTTATTTGTCAACCTTTTCGAGAATCTAATTCACTATAACATTGGTAGATTTAGTGATAGAGAAACGAAGATCGAGATGCCTACTAAAAAAGATTGGATAAAAATAGCGGTAGTAATGTGTGTATTTGCATTGTTACAAGGATTATTGACATATTATTTCAACAATCACATCAAACCAAAAAAGATGTCTAGTCTTACCTAGATCGCCTCGTGCGTTTTCCTGAATTTCTAACTGCTGTGCTCATAAGCCGTTTGCGTATTACACGGGTACCTCTTGATCCCATTTCACGATCTAAATTGGAACAACTGAAATCCAATAATATTAAATTTTCACATCCATATTTATTCAAATATTTGATGATATCTTCCATTTTAATATCCGCCAAAACGCCCGCTTCGGGATGTTCCCATATATGTTTATCTATATCGAACCAGGTTTCATCCGATAAATTTGGCGTATGGGTCATATTTAAAATTTTTATTTCCGACCCATTTTCATGAGTGCGTTGTAAAATGTCTTTGTATTTGATCTGATACCCTTTTTTCGGAACTTTGTCCTTACCCTTATAAACATGTACTTGATATGTTTTATCAGAATGGTTTATTGCAAAATCCTTGATAGTTTGTTCTAATCCCGCACTAACTTCTTGTTTTCGTTTTTTGTTTTTATTATCACTTTTATATTCAGTAGCCAAAGCCTCGATTCGCGTTTTGTCTTGAGTACGAAATGTTTCGGCAATTAATAGTGCCGTACGTGTCAAATCTTTTTGTAATTGCTCGGGATTATTGGTCAAACTGGTTACATATGTATTTAACGTGTCTTTTGTATCTATAACAGATTGAATTAGATCTCTGTCTACTTTTTCACAAGTCATGAAAGAAACTCCTGGGGGGGCTGCTGTAATTGTACGTAATGTCATTCCTTTTGGTAATTCAAAAACCACAAAATCGTCTTGTTCTTTATTCATTCTATAAGATCCATGAACGTTTACTGCTAAAATAACGGTTTTTGGGAATTTTGGTGGCCGTTTTGCAAGACCTTTTTGAGGTGTATCACGTATTCTTTGTTGAAATGCTTGGAAATCGGTTCTTATGTCCTTTCTTATATGGTACAATTTTTCGACGAAACTCTGTTGTTCTTGCATTAATGCGGAAAATTTATCATAGAGTTTTTTACAATCAATATGATAACCCTCTCTATCCCTATTATTTTGACATTTTACCCAATCATCATAGGCTTTCATTTTTCTTTTATCAATGTCTCGCATGTCTTTAATGAGTGTTTCCATAATTGTATACAGTTAAACTAGAAAAAATATGGGAAACTATGGTTCCCCATATTTTTTGAACCTAATTACCTTTATTACGTCTTGTTTTTGCACATTTAAATTCCGTGTTTCGTTCATACCCACTCTTACATTTATTCACACATCGCCTTGTCTTCGGATTCCGTTCTTTTCCGGTAGGGCAAGCCGAATCCGTTTTTGGTTCTGTTTTGTCTTTCACACATTTAAAATCGGCATCACGTTTCTTCCCCCTAGGGCATATAGCTACACATCGCCTCGTTTTCGGATTCCTTTCTTTTCCAGCAGGACACGCGGATTCGGTTAGTGGTGCCGTCTTATCTTTCACACATTTGAATTCAGCATTGCGTTTCTTTCCTTCCAGACATGCTTTTACACACCTTCCCGTCTCCGGATTGCGTTCTTTTCCCTCTGGACAAGACCCCGGCTCCGCATCCGCCAAATATCGATCCACTTTTGCCTTCTTTTTCACAATTACCTGATTTTTCTGTTTGGGCTGTTCGCCTTCATTTAAAACCTCGTGTTCCAAAATCACTTTTTTATGTCTTCGTAAAAGCCCCGTAGTTTCAAATAATCGTTCCACCCAATCCAATGCATCCTCTGCGGATAAACGATTCGATACTTTTGCGGATACCATCTTCCCCAAAATGATTTGAAATCCAATGACAAGAGGTTTGTCCAAATGTTGTTTCGCACGATGTAGCCAAAACAATAAAGCCATACCTAGTCCATAGGTATCCACCGAGTCCAGGCATTTATCTACAAATTGTGGATATTCGTAAGATTCATTCTTAATAAACTCATCATAATCATTGAATACATGATTTACCTGGTATGAATAATTTGACTGTGACAAATACGGATCCAAAGAATAATAGAAAAAGTTATTTATATGTGAATAATAACCCACCTGTCTGTTATAGTAGTATGTGAGCCATTGTTTACTATACGTATGCATTTGATCAAACGATTTCCTATTTAAAAAATAGGTATCCCAAGGAAATGACCAATGGAAAATCGAATATTCATAACTTCGACCTTTTAATAATAAATTCGTGACTTTTTTTTTGGACTGCATGATTCCAAAATCAATGAAATTCATACGATTCTCCTTTTCATTATATACAATATTTTGTGGTTTGAGATCATGATGAATTAAATCATGCTCTTTGAATATTTGGAGACCATGAAATAAACGCACAGTTTCTAGTAAAAATTGTTCGCATTTTTTCGTGCTTTCTGGACTTAAGGGCCATGTTCTTACTTTTGCGGAATATGTTTCCAAATTTTCACCGCCATCTTTCATGATAATCAGTTTATAATTGGCCAAATTTTGTAGAACAGAATCACTTATCTTACATTTTTCAATGGCTTCCGTATTTCTGGGAATATCTTGGATGTCACATAATACGGGTTTTCCTAAATAAAATTCTTCGTTCTTATCTGCTTTTGATATCCCTTTGTATTCCCGTATTTCCTTATTGGCATCGTACGTATGCAAGACTTTCGAAACGTTATTTGAATAATCCATTTTCGGTTTATTACTACATTCTAAACTTGGTTTATGTACGCAACCGTAAGATCCTTCACCGATTACTTCTGGGTCAGATGACATATTTTATTTACCTACTTATATTAATAAAATATATTGTTTAATGTTATCGAATTTGCCTATTGAAATTGTAAGACATATTTTGTCTTATGATCGAAGATTTACTGTGAAAAAATTAGATGTTAACAAATATTCCAAGGCCATCGCGGCATTAATGGTGAAACCGAGTATTATAGTCGTTTCGAATACGAATGGTAGTTCCACTTATTTTCGGTCATCTGTTCAATTAAATGGGATATATGAGATCGAATATACGAATTATGGTTCTGATTTTAGTCTGGATCAAATTACATATCGGTTTCGAAAAGGATCGGAAACACATAGTAAAATCATCTTAAGGGAACCTTAGCGAAGAAAAAGGTACCTTTAAAATTTAACTTTAAGTAAGCCTTATTATTTTACTTAAAATAACCAGCAGTATCCACCGGGAACCCAGAATAATTATGCGTTTTTCTGAATTTATTTGTTGTTACGGAAACTGGTGAGGAACTGTTATGTCCGGAGGGCGGGAAGGGGTTATAGGGGCTGGAATCAGCGAAGCTGATTCTGAAGACCGGGGGGTTACCCCTAAAAATAACTTCATAAAAGGAAGGGGTCTAAGGGGCTTGAATTTGCTTAGCAAATTCTGAAGACCTTGGTTTCCCCTTAAAAATAACTTCATAAAAGGGAGGGATCTTACCCGAAGGGAGAACCTTAGGTTCCCTTAAACATTATACAACATAGTACCATATCCAAGAGGGCTAATCGGGAAAACAAATCCTCTCATGATTTTTTCTCCTGCAGGAATATTATCCAATTCTCTTCCCAAATTTGAAGGAGTATCCATTGCGAAATATAAATAAGCTTCGGTTCCCCTTGGTGATTGTGTGAAAGTCATTTTCTTTAAAATAACATAATTACTAAATACTCTTCCAAATACACGGCTTGCATTTTTTCCTCTTAAATCCCAGGTCTCAAAAATGTATTTTTTATTGATACATTCTGGTGTTAACTCTTCTATATTTAAAACACGTGCATGTGATTCTACGAATTTTCCGTTTATTTTATGGTGGCTTAATAATGCATCACCGTACTGGGCAAATGAATCCACCGGCTCCTTGAAATAACGATTCAACCATGTTTGTCTTAGTTTTCTGAAACTTTCCTCTTCAGAAACGGGGGCTTTTCTACGGCGGCTTTTTGCCGCTCCTACATTTCCCCTTCTTTTTCCACTAGATCTCGATCTTGATCCACTGGATCTTGATCCACTACTTCTTGAACTCATTATATATTGTATGTATAAAAAAATAAGGGAACCTACGGTTCCCTTATGATCCCTCCCTTTCTTTTTTTTTGTTTTAATTGATTCTTCATTTGAATTCCTAGATTCAAAGGAAGGGATTTTAAGGCGTAAGCTTCGCGGAAAACCCTAGGTTCCCTTAATCCGGATTACTGGAATCGAACCAGTGACAATCTGATATCCATGAAACCCTTTTTGAGGAGGGTTCTAAAGGGAACCTTGGTTCCCTTTGACTACTACAGTCAGATGCTCTACCGACTGAGCTAAATCCGGTGCAATGGGAATCCTCCCATATAACTATTATTGTACATTTCTTTATATTTGTTATAATTAAAAAATATAAGGAGTTCTTTCATAAAAGGAGGAGTCTTAGGGGAACCTTGGTTCCCCTAATGTTAAAGGAGGGATCTAAAGGGAACCTTGGTTCCCCTAATGTTAAAGGAGGGATCTAAAGGGAACCTTGGTTCCCTTTAAAATTCAGGCTCGTGTTTCTTAAATAAACACCCCTGTTTCGATAAATTCGGAATCTGTATCAAAATCGCCGGATCTTGTTGTGAGCAATTCTCCAGCCAAATTTTAACAATACAAAAATTCTTTTTGGGTGAAATTGTGATACCATTCATCAGTTTACTAAACTTGGTATCCACACATAAAGTCTCACCACACAACGCATAAAATAGGGTTTTCCATACCGCGGGAACTTGTTTATTCGCGACCTTGAAGGAAAAACATCCGCCGGTGCGATTCTTCGGATCCTCCCACATTGGGGTGATCCCCTTTCGCATAACAAAAAGCATACAGTGCTTGACAATGTTTTCCGGTAATCCTTCATTAATCTCGATCAACTGTTCCACTGTATTAATATTATCCATGATGATTTTATAACTGGAAAGATCCCAATTCTTATCGTGTGGTAAATGGTAATATAAATTCCATTTACCAAGCAGTTCGCGTTGTGGGGAATCTGAGCAAGGAACTGCCGCCATTGCACCCGTATATTAAAATAAGAAAAAATCTTTATATATCTTTTCTTACACCTTTCAATCTCCCTCTCTACCAAATTCATTTTGACCCGTGGAAGGGCTTCTTACTTCTCCAGGTTCTCTGTTCATAGTTGAATATTGATGAAGTAATGCAGAATGACGAGTTACTCTTGGAGGATTCCTTTCAGGAGAAGGTTCTTTACGTGGTGCCGTTTTTTTTTTCGTCGGTCGTTTTTTTGTGGGTTTCGGCAATGAATTTGATCTGGATCGCGTTTCGTCTTGTTGATTATCAACGCTCATATTTTCACTTTTCATTTGTTCATAATATTGAGGTGCATGTTTCTCGAAATAACTTTTAATTCCTTCCCTTCGTTTTTTAGATGCTTCTTTCAATTTAGTTGACGCCTCTTCATCCACTTTTGGTAATTCTTCTGTAATGCCACGTTTTCTTTTCACATCTTTCGGTTCGGGAAATGGGGGTAGGTTTCTAAATTCTCTATCAACCGCCGCATAGTGAATATTGAAACCATGACTTATCACGTTATGAAATGAATCCAATGCCGTTTTATAGTGTTCAGACCCTGGTTTACCATTTTCTACATCATGTATAGAATAATTTGTTTCGTAGCTACTATATTCCTGGAATGAGGGGTAATTATCACATAATATATCTAATACGAATCGCATCGTGGTTAACGTTCTATTGTTTTTGTATCTCATGGATTTATTGAAATCGTCCAGGTCGTTGGGACCATCTTCTCTTGGTTTATCTCGATCTAAATGTTTAAAATTCATTTTGAATAATTCCAAAATCGTACGTTCATGTTGAATTGCCATTCTTAAAAGAAAAGTAAATGTCAATGGATTCGCGTTTAATTTGTTAAACATTTCTTTATGGAAATCTTCTAACATTTTTTGTAATTCTTCGTCGTTTTCAATATAATCTTTGATTTCAGTTAAATTTTTATCTTTGTTCACCTCTTCGAATTCTCTCCCAATCAAATTATGATAAACCTTATCATACTTTTTTTTAATCTCTAAAAACACTTTATTAAAGGATTCTTCTATTTTTTTCATTTCATTTTTACTTGTGCGATATATACCATATTTTTTTATATCGCTTAGAAGTTCTTTTCCTTTACTCAGAGATCGACGTGTTATATTGACTGCCACTTTTCCGACCTTGCGTCGAATGGTTTTCGGTAAAAATAAAGGTAATCCTGACATATATATTATACGGGTTTATTTTTTAGGATTCAGATTAGGGGGAACCGACGGTCTTCAGAATCAGCTTCGCTGATTCCATACCCTAAACCCCCCTCCCGTCATGTGATCATTTTATTCCTTACCATTTTACCTGACATGATTCTTTAATGAAAAATACATGTAATTTTTCCTAGGTTTCCGGTGGATACTGCTGATTCTCTAAATTTCCTTCACTTCGTAACCGGTTTCACTTAAAATGATATATTGTTTATTGTTCAATTCAAATTCATTCACCTCACCATCCATTATGCTTAATCTATAATTGAAATCAAATTCGAAAGATTCTGATTGATATTCCAAGAGTCTACGCACAAACGCGTGCGAAAACAGCTCATTTCCTTGCATACACATCTCGACAGGGATCTTGAGAGAGACTACGGAAGTCGACTGCGGAATTGTATACTCCACGCTTAAGAATCGAACTTTAGATTTCTCTAAATCATATGTCTGTGGCTTCAATGGGTTCGTGGCCCTAACAATCTTATACAGTCCATCCCACTTCATGATAACTATCGTGTCATCATCCATATATGCCTTATTTTCTGTGTTTACTTCTGCGTTAGTTTCGAGTGCTATTTCAAATGTTCGAATCATATCATCCTTATCAATAAGGTCATTCATATTATTGTAAGACTCCGAAAAGTTATAGGGGGTCTTTCCAATATGGGCACCGCGATTCAATCGAGTTGATGAACAAACATTTAGCCAACGCGAAGATGTCGGCTCTTGTCTATGTCGAATATTCATCATCTCGATCGTCTCATATGACCAAAGGATAAAATCCGTTGGAACACGAATTATTTCATTCTGGTCATAAAGATGCTTCACAAATAGATATGCCTTTGCTTGAATGCGTCCAATAAAGATGATTGAGTAAAGAGCGATCGTTTGTACCGCGGGACTCTTCAAGAATTCATTCATCTTAGTTTTTGACCAAAACACTGCCGTTATTGCATTGGCTCGCAAAATGTAATAAGCAAAATTAATAGTATCTTCTACTGTTTTCAGATAGGACCACATTTCGAATATTATATTTCTTAGAGATGGATTTAAATTGTTTTCAATTTTATATTAGCAAGGAACTTAATTTTCTGATGTAATTCTATATGACGATCGGCTACAATATTTATTTTACGAATCCTCAAGGATTTTTGAATTCCACCACGGTTCCTACTACATCTCGTTTTATGAAAATTCCTCTTTTTTCGAATAATGCCATTGTGGTTTATAAACCGGCATCTCTGTCACCCGGTGGAGCAGGAACGGTGAGGAATGCGAGGTCAAAATCTTATAGAACTTAATCGAACCTAGGTTCTTCCGGTGAAAACTACAATTTGCATAGGAGAATTTCAATGGTGGGAAGGATCTTACCCGAAGGGAACCTTAGCGAAGCAAACGGTTCCATTAAAAGGATTTAAATAAAATTATAATAACTATGACAGTTATTATAATGCCTACAACTACACGTAGTATGTCCAAAATTTTACATCTACATGGATATGTTATTTACCGAAATGCGATCACGGAAGCCAATAATCCAGAGATATTAGAATTATTGAGAGACTATATGAATGAAACATCCGGGCCTATTTTTAATAATGTAAAAACAAATGATAACCGTCGTAGACAAAACAAATTGAATACCAGAAATCCTGTCCTTAGAAAATGGATCCAAGAAATCGAAGAAACCATTTGTTCTATTCATCCAGTACAACATTTAAACTTTCGTGACTGGAATGTTTTACAAAGTCTTCCAGGATGTAAATCACAGCAACCACATACCGATTATGTTCCTACCGAACAATTCACCAAAAAAATGGTCAAATTGGATAATCCGGAAAATCAGAATAAAATCCCCCTATTATGTTTGATTGCCTTGGAACCAAATACATATTTAAATGTTTGGGAAAATTCCACGCGTCTAATCACATTACCAGAACACATTATGAAAGACATTTTATATCCCGATATGTTTTTAAATCGTCTATGTTTACAACCGGGGGATGTTTTACTATTTCGACCGGATCTTATTCATGCCGGAAGTTCTTATTTTGAAGAAAACATTCGACTCCACGTTTATCTGGATAGTATGGAAATTCCAAGACAGGCGAATCGTACATTTATTATAAATAAACACGGAAACTATTGGTTGAAATTGATGTTTCCTTTAGGTGGAACCCACGGTCTTCAGAATCAGCTTCGCTGATTCAAGCCCCTAAACCCCTTCCCGCCTTTTAGTTCCTTACCAGTTTCCGTAACAAAAATAAATTCAGAAAAACCATATAATTATTCTGGGTTCCTACTGGTTTCCTATAAGGGAATCTTAAATATACAAACGGTTACATTAATGTTTTTACGTTTTTCTCCATATACATAAATGAAAAAAACAAAATTTAATCTTTGGTCAATAATCATTGTTGTATTATTGATAATTGCAATATTCTTTTTTAATTACATTTCACGCAGCAAAGAAGGTTTTGAAAACATGATTAACCGAGATGATTTCGATTGCTATCTTATCAATTTAGAAAAAAACCCAGAAAGACTTCGTGATTTCTCAAAATATTATGATGAATCCGATCTTTCGACCAAACCTTTTGTAAGAATTGATGCTATCAATGGAAAGATGATAAATGGTGATCCTGAAGCATATAAAGAATATATTTCTCCCACACCAACGATAGAAATCCCTTTTACCGCGGGTATGGTCGGTTGTTTTTTGAGCCATCTCTCGGCTTATAAAAAAATCGCCGAAGGAGATAAACCATATGGCATTGTTCTAGAAGACGATGCAAAAATGGACCCCGAAATATATGAAAAACATATCAAAAATGTATTTAAAGAAATTCCGGAAGACTGGGATATCATTTTATTTGGATACGATATTCGTTTCCCCAAATACCATAAATACGAAAAATTCGATCATTATTATAAAATGCAAGAATTCTGGGGCTTACATTGTTATATGTTAAGTAAACGAAGTGCACAGAAATTGGTGGATTTGATGAAACCCCCGTTTATACATCAGATCGATGGACAACTTTGCATTCTCGCAAGAGAAGACAAAGTCAAGATATATGGAATTGAAAACCCTGTGGTTTTCCAGGTCGGAGAATGGAATACAGATGTACAGCCACCTAAACAATAATAGCTTTTATTTTTTCACGTATTTTATCAATATCAAATATTTCGGGCAAAATTCCATTTTTAAATAAAGGTTGGTTATATTTTTTTAAATATAACTCATCATCTTCATCGTGTCTTTTAATATCATCTATTAAAGAAATGACATCAATTTCGGTAAAATTTGGTTTTAAATAAAATATTGCATCCATATTAATATATTCATCGAGATTTGAACATCCCCAATAAATAGGTATGGTATTACATTTATATGCGTTAATTAATTTTTCGGTAAAATAATTATCTTGAGACGTATTCTCGAAGCATATCATGAATTTATATTGGCTTAAAAAATTACAATATTCACTTGATCCTAAATGACTGGGACAACTTGATCCCATGTTGTTCATATGCTTTCCACAAGAGTCTACTTTTTTATATTTCGACAATGAAGTAAAAAAATCATTTCTCTCTTTACATGATCCGTTACTTACCGCAAAAATGCAAAAATGTTTATTATTTACAACCGGTCTTTGTTTTTCGAATACAGACAAGTCCGTGCCCGAAGCTAATAAATAATGACTTGCCGCTGTGAATATTACAGTATTAGTATAACCTTTTTTTTCATTAACGGGTATAAAATTTAAATCGAATATGTACGGGTCATTAAAATAAGACTCGCCTGAAAACTGAACATACAATTTTTTTGGATCTTTAACGGAAGGACCATCTCCAAATACAGAAAACATTTTAATGTGGTCGTATTTATTTTTAATTTCAGGAATGTCGAATAACATATCGTAAAATTTTGATGAATCTTTATCATCTCCCCACCACGATTCAAACGTTACAAAAGAATTATCAAATGGTTCTTTTTCTTTAATAGATAGAAATAAACTACATGATGTTATAACTATAATTGATATTACTATAACAATTATCATTATTGCAAAAGAAGGTTTCTTTTTCATTAATTTACATTATACATATATTTTTCATACATCTAATACATTGTATCAGTATACATAGCTTTATAATCGTCCGGACAATTATATTCACAATATGCGTTTTCTTTGTTCGATAATACCCAATCCTCTGGAGCAGTGTAATAATCGGGAATATTATCGGGCAATTTTTTTATGTGATCCTTTGTCGCCCACCAAAAATTACCAGAATAATGTTTTGTATTATAATTACAACCGTAAGTTTCGTGATCATTTAATTTTAATATAGCATTTTCCCATTTTTCAACATTGCATTTTAACATTGAATTTATCCAATTTAACACCGCTGGTTCATTGTCCGTGTTGAAATGCTTCAGGCCTTTAGTGTGTAAATAATAATATACCGTTTCTTTCGGATCGGTTTCCGACGAGTTTTTTATGTGCAACAATGTGGGTCTTTCATATTCTTCGCTGGGTCCTACATGTATTATTTTTATTTTATCGTCTAAAAATCGTTCATCATCTATAAGCTTTCCATTATCATTCACTACACCGATTCTTATTTCTTTTGTATTTTCATATAATCTGTGTTGTTTAATAGCAGACATCAATATATCAAACGATCGTTTCCATCCTTCCTTCTGACAAACGTGTATATATCCTATAACGTTTGAAGAATTCTTCGTGTTACCAGTCATAGGTTCTATATTTTTTTCACGCTCATAAAATGTCTCCGCGTTTTTTTTGTTTTTATTATGGAAAATGGCGACATGATCTTTATGTATTTCCGAATCATTATCTGTTTTATAAATGAAATAGGGGTATTTATAGACATATGTATTCAACACACTATATAAATAATAATCCGCTTTATGATGATAATCGTCTACCAGTTTATATTTTCCTTGACCATTGGACATTTCCATGAGTCGTTTTGCCCCGCGTTTATTGATCAAATAGGCCAAAGTATAAAACTGACCATTGAATTTTACATAATCCTCATTATTAAACCCATTCGTGTCTACATTATACCAAAGCATAATGATTTCCCAGTCTTTCGGTGCTTCATTGGCGACCTCTCTCATAGATTTCCTCCAAAAAGGTTGGAACTCCAGGGTAACATCATCCTCAAAAATAATCGCTGTCTCGAACCTAGATTTCGAAAACTCTTTGATCGAGTCTAAATGAGATAACAAACAACCATATTCATAATCCGTTATTTTCTCTTGTTTATTATAGTCGCCTAGTTTTTTATACATTTCATCGGGCTTTTTTCCATCTGTAGCCGAAATTCTTATTTTCGGAATGTCTTGGAAAACTGGATCCGCCAAAACCTTCTCTGTATTTTCTCTACGTTCGGGTGAACGATCTAAATTGATCCAATATATCACATCCACACCATCCATATAGTTTTTTTCTTGTTGGGTAAATCCTTCTTTTCTTATCCATACATTTATAAAAATAGTCACTATGAAAAATAATACTAATCCAGCGATAATCCAATATCTATTTCCAAGACGTTTCATCTATAGTATGTTGATAAAAAATAACAACGAGAATTGATATAATAACAATAGATAGACCTATAATTTTTCTTGTTATTTATTTTCATATATATGTTATATATAAATGAAATTGACTCGATATTTTAATATAAAATCATTGGTTTGCTGTCTATTATTTTTAGTCGCTATATATTGCTTTTATTTTTTATGTAAAACGAATGAGAATTTTGAAACTGAATCAAAAATACCGAAAACGTTATACATGTGTCACAAAGAATTAAAATTCATCGAAAAATATTCGGAAAACTGGAAAAAACTAAACAAAGATTATGATGTAAAACTTTACGATAATTCTTTGTGCAAACAGTTTTTGGAAGATAATTATTCGAACCTTCATGTTAAAATTTTTGATTACTTACAAGATGGTCCCATTAAAGCTGATTTCTGGCGAATTTGTATTTTGAATAAAAATGGAGGCGTTTATGCGGATGCCGACATTGAGCCGTTTATAGGAATTGAAAGTTTTTTAGAACCAAATGTCGATTTAGTTATATGTAGTACATATGAAGATAAATATAATTATAACCCCAATTTTTTAATATCAACGAAAGAAAATCCCATACTTCAGAATTGTATTGACTGGTATATTAATAAATTCAACAACGGAGATAAATATGAATATTGGGACTGGTCGATCGTTCAAGCATTCAATGATACGTTGAATCTAGGTGGATATGATAAAAAACAGGGAACATATATCGATATCAAATATAGAAAAAAGGTCCAAATATTAGAACAAATTCAAGCTGTTGAAGGTAATTATTATGAGGATTATGTTATTTATAATGACGTAAAATTGTTTAACGATAGATATAAAAATTACGATTCGACAAATCATACATTTAAAGATTAACCCTTGCTTTTTACAATACGCTCCGGATTTTTATCCACCTCTGTATTCAGCAAAATATTCTTCATCACCTTTTTCTGAATCTGACCTTCTCCGGCCAATTCTGAACCAAATACTTGTGTCATGATTTTCAGACTTTCCTCCTTTTTCTCTTGATCCTGCATAAAATCAGGATTCTCTTCATGCCATACACCCGTCTGTTGTATCACTTTATGTGATACCACATTGGCCAACTGTTTAATTCTTGGAAGTTCCGCCTGTTCTTTTTCCCATTCATCATTTTCTCTGATATATACAGTTTCACGTTTCACATCCATACAATGGATAGGTCGGCGATATACTCCCAGTTTTTCCAACATATCCGCGATGATTTTACTATTCCCATCTACATATCCGTTTTTAACCACTTTTCTTAGGTCTTCTTGATTCAATGTGATCGAATTCACAAAATCGGTGAAATTGATCGCATCCTTACATTTCTCATTCAAGAAAAAGTTCACATTGAATTGTGCATTCGTCGTATTATTATTCGTAGTATTATGTATCGTAGTGGGTGTCTCTTTGGCCAGTTTCACTAATTCCTGACTATTTTTCATCATTTCCTCACTATTTTTCAAGAGATCGGTGATACCCAATTGTTTATGAATTTCCACAACAATCCGTGAAATCATCTCTGGTGATACCTTGGAATTGTCATCTGTTGTCACAATAGACTTAGTGACAACAACGGGCTCTACGCATTTCTGTGCATGTTTCCATAGACCGGTCCGGTTTTGATAAACTCTGTCACAGATTTTACACTGATAATGCTTTGCCACCGGCTGACCACCCGTTTCCAAACGCTCTAAATGTTTTTTAGTGGCTGCATGTCGATTCCAATCACATTGTTTGTTACAAGTGAAACTGCATACTTCGCAAGAAAATTTTCCGGCGTTTTTTTGTTCCCTAAATGTTTCCATATGGTTTCCTAAAATGGAAACAGAAAAAAACGCCCAGGATCAAACGAAAAAAATCGGTGCAGTGGCGTTTTTTAGAACATGATATAAAACTAAAGCATTATGCTGTCATTCTAAAAATCAGTGTGTTTTTAGAAAATTCTTTGGCCTACTTTTTATTTTTGGACATTTATAAATGTCCAAATTTTTTTTTTCACGGGGTCTTTTGTTTTCATTTTTCCAAGGCTGAAACTCAGTATTTTACCTTTTTTCACGATTTTTGCCACTTTTTTATGTACTTTTATAAAAAAATGGCAAATGGATCCTTGGAAAAATCATTGGGGATCCCGAAAAATAATGCACAGGCAACACTTTCGGCGGTTTTTACGCCGATTACCATAACCGCAGTGTGGCTAATCGTCTACTACTATATGATCTCCTTAGCATAATCGGAGGAGGAGGGGGGATATTTTCCTTGTCCGTGAAATCGAATTTTTCATAAGATTTTCGTGTTTCTCTGAGTCGTTTATAATTCTTTTTTATATCGGGCGGGGTTTTCATAATTTTGACGTATGGATTTGTATAAATAAAAGTTTGTGCATTGGTGGATAAGTTTGTTGGTTTTGGTAAATAATATGGGATATGCCATTTATATCGATAGAATATGATAATGGATTGATTCATTTTTGATGAAATAAAGTCATCCATAATGTATAGTGTCAATTTTATTTTTCATTTATAGGTTCCGTAAACCATGTCAAAAATGGGGAATAAAAAACAATAATTCACCTTGAATTCTTTATGATGAATAGAATGGTGATTCCATATTATATCCGAATGTGAAAGAAATGCACCGGTTAAATAAACGTAAACAATTGTCGAATATTCACAAAAGTCGACTTGGACAAACCACATGGGTGCGACAAGAGAAAACATGAGACCCATGGAATCGATAATTCCAAGATGCACCGTATCTACCGGATAAACAGTTATATTTTCATGATGTTTTGCATGAACCCATTTATATATCCATGTGTTATGCTGAGTGCGATGATAGATATAATACAAGAGTTCTATCCATATCGAATATTCCGCGAGATTTGACGCGGATCTAAAAAAAGAATGTTTGTTTTGATCTAAATAAGGATATGCGATGGAAGCCACGGCTACGGCCTGTGTATAAATAATGGAATAATTGAATAGAGCCTCTTTTATTTTGGTGATCTCATAAAATTTAGGGTTGAAAAAAGGCTGACCCAAGGCTTTACATATTAAGAACGCGGTGAAACTGGATGCGGTGAAAATTTGAAGAATGTGATTCGACGTTTCCAAAATGTAATCAAACATATTCTTTATCTATGAAAAGGATTTTAAATCCTTTTTTACGTCCCTAAAAAATTGATCCGCTTTTTTGGATTGGATTGTCTGGAAACTTTTGACTTATAAAACATGTCGTTTTCCAAGATGTATTTATCAGAGACCTCCTTCATCAATGGTGGTGATCAGATTAAGGCGACGATTATATGTAACCCCAATAAGCTCTCAGCCATCATGCTGTTTATTATGTCTGAGAATCAAGAAATGATCTTCAAGACACCCGAGAAACCTGTTCTTTTGGAGAAGCAAGAACCCGTTTGTCCGAGACAACATTGTACCACATGTCATGCTAACGGTGTCAAAAAGTTCGCGAGCTATTGTTTACCAGGTGATCGTCCAACTAAGTGCTCGAAGCACCGCACTGAGGAAATGGTGCCACCCGCATCGAGGTGCTGTCAGCATGATGGATGTATAAAGACTGCATCATTCAATGATCCGGGTGCCAAGGGCGTGAGGTTTTGTGTTACACATAAGACAGTGGATATGGTGAGTAAGACTACAAAGAAGGGAAACATTGTCCCAACCAAGCTAATCTTCTAAACCAATAAAAAAAATAAACATGATTTGTAAATATTGTAATTTATTGTTTTTTTTTAATCAAAGACGAATGTTTTTAATTTTTGAAAAAGTTTCATAAAGAAAATTGATCTTTGCTTTCTTTACAAACAATTACGTAAAAACAAAGAAGAGATCCAAACGGAAAATGTCCAATTTAATAAACACACCCGAATTCATGTCGGGAGTTACGCCTTATATGGTATGGACCGACGATTGCCTCGTTAATATTCGCCCATTGGATTATGAGAATGCAGTGATGTATTTTACGGATATTCAGGGTTCCATACTTGATGTCCCATTAGAAATAACGATTCAGTCTTTCGAATATGAAAACAAGGGTTCCGTAAACCAGTCTATTATAGAAAAGAATCTCACAGTGGAACCAGGAACATATTATTTCCCCTTGAAAATGGATAACAGTTATGTGATTTACTATGACGGATACATTGTGTTGGAGGGAGGAAAGTCGGTAAATGGAAGACTGTATGAGATTGGAGACCTTTTCGATTACCCACCCACCGACGAAGAAAGAGAAAGATTTAATGCATCGCGATTCACCTCTCTAGTTCGTGCATCGGTAACAAAAGATTCGGATATGGTGAAGGTTTCATCCATAAATGGAATCGAGATTGAGAAAATGATCGAGGGTCAAGGTATTCCAGAGAATACATGGATTATAGCGATTGATTATGATGATTTGACAATTCAATTAAGCCAGCCCGCTAACGAATCATTGAGTAACATCACTTTGAACATATCGGAAGTGTGTCCAGAATACGAAGATATTATGTGTGAATAGAACAAATGGAAAATTTGGATTTAAATATTGAAAATTATTCGGTGGATGATTTAAAAACTTTTTTTCAACTCGGTAAAAAAAAACAGTTCACGGTGGGTGATATCGAAACCAAAGAATATGAGATTCGCGAGCTATTATTACAAAGTGGTCAAGTGGATCGTCGATTCAAAAGTGACCTGATCACTTTTTTAACGAATGCAAAACGGCTTCTTATAAAAGCTCTAACTGTTCCTATAAAACCGGCAACAACAATACCCAAAAACCAAAAACTCGACCCATATGACTTCCCCGTTTCCGCAAAAGTTCCACCGAGGACGGATGAGTTGAAAGCTCACCCCGACGCACAATTCGTATATAGCCAACCGAGTGAGTTTTTCCAAGGGAATATGAATCCACTTTCAACGAGGATTTTGACGAAATGTGTGAATATTGATACACGATTCCGTGAAAATCCGGATAAAAATCAGAGCTCGGATTTTACGATCCAAATGCCTACGAAATTCAATAAAGTAGTCTCGATGCATTTATCCGCCTTGGAATTTCCTGTAGAGTTTTATGCGATATCTGCAAAATATGGAAATAATTTTTTTTATTTAGGAGTGAATTACCAAGATATTGTGAATCCGTCATTGAATACAAGTACTTATGAGATTTTCATTGTTCCCGATGGAAATTATACGAATGATGATTTAGTGACAACATTGAATAATTTGATTTGTCCGGTAGATGCGAGTGGAAATGTTCTTTATCCGAATGATATTTTTTCTTATATTCAGTTTACCTTGGATGTGAATTCGAATGGTTCGGGATCTAGGAAACTCACCTTGGAACCCACAGGTCCTTATGCCGCAAATATTAAATCATTGGCCATGGATTTCACCAAAGACATTGATGGAAATGAAGATTTAACGGTAACATCAATAAAAATAGGATGGAACCTAGGATTTACAAAATGTAAATATACGGGACAAGCAAAATATACCGCGGATACGGTGATGGATTTGAATACATTTCGATATGTTTATTTAGCGGTGGACGATTTTCAAAAAACTGCGAATAACTATTTCACAACGATTTTCGATGAATCGATTTTGACACCCGATACTTTGGCGAGAATTTCCACAACGGGAAATATAAGTGATATTGCTATAAATGGTGATATTCGAGTAGTGACGGAAGCTAGAAAATATTTTGGCCCGGTAGATATTCAACGTTTACGCATTCGATTATATGATGCATATGGGAGAATTTTACCGATGAATGGAGTGAATTATTCGTTTTGTCTAACATTGAAGATGGTTTACGATTTATAAAAATAATTATGTAAAATAAAAATAGATAATATATATATTATGTGTGGGATCGTTGGATATCTAGGTATAGACGACTATAAAAAATATATATTATCCGGATTAAAATTATTACAAAATAGAGGATATGATTCCGTTGGAATTTCTAGTATTAATAATGGAGAGTTAAACACGATAAAATATGCCTCAACTGATAAAAATGATGCATTAAAAATATTGGAAGTCGAGGTGGAAAAACATACGCACGAAAATTTAATTAATACAGCAATCGGACATACAAGATGGGCAACACATGGAGGAAAAACAGATATAAATGCTCATCCACATCATGATAATAAAGATCGCATAGCTTTAGTGCATAATGGAATTATAGAGAATTATAGTGAACTCAAACAATCTTTATTAAAAGACGGTTTTGTTTTCCGTTCTCAAACGGACACGGAGGTTATTGCTGTATTGATAGGAAAATATTTAGACAATGGTGAAACTATGGAAAATTCTATAAAAAAAACAATAGAAGAATTATCGGGAACCTGGGCATTGGTTATTATTAACAAAGATTTTCCGAATAAATTATGGATTACTAGAAATGGATCACCTTTGTTATTAGGACTAGACGATGAATTTATTATGATCGCGTCTGAACATATTGCTTTTGGAAATTATTGTAAATCATATATCGATATAGATAACCATGATTTGATTGAAATTACAAAAACAAATACATCGATCGAATATAATAAAAATATTCAACGTTATTCCATAAAAGAAAAACCAAAGCAAATTATTGAACTTTCGCCGACGAATTACGATCATTGGTTAATTAAAGAAATTATGGAACAGCCATCGGCTGTAACCCGTGTATTGAACAACGGTGGTAGAATCAATACCAATGTTACAGTAAAATTAGGTGGATTAGATGAAAATAAAAGTCGATTAACAGATACGAATCATCTATTAATATTGGGATGTGGAACATCTTATCATTCGGGTTTATGGTCATTGGATATATTCAAACAATTGGATATATTTGATACCGTTTCTGTATACGATGGGGCTGAATTTACCATCCGTGATATTCCAAAAAAAGGAAAAACTCTGGCTATTTTATTATCTCAATCGGGTGAAACAAAAGATTTGCATCATTGTATTCAGATTATAAAAGATTATGATATGGTTTCTTTGGGAATAGTTAATGTTATAGATTCACTTATTGCAAGAGAAGTTGAATGCGGGGTTTATTTGAATGCTGGAAGAGAAGTTTCGGTGGCTTCTACAAAATCATTTACAAACCAATGTATAGCATTATCAATGGTAGCAGTATGGTTTTCACAAAATAAAGGAAATCATGTGGAAAAAAGAAGACAAATGTTATTAGATTTACGCAAAATTCCTATTCAAATTGGCAATTTATTCGAAGAAGAAAATATACAAAAAATAAAAGCATTGGCTTCAAAATTAAAAACGACCTCGAGTATTTTTTTACTTGGAAAAGGGAGAACTTCTGCAATAGCTATGGAAGGTGCATTAAAATTAAAAGAAGTAGCCTATATTCACTCAGAAGGGTATAGTTCATCCGCTTTAAAACATGGAACATTTGCGTTAATTACACCTGGTCTACCAATTGTAATTTTTGATATTGATGAAGAGCATCATTTGAAAAATCAAAATACATATCAAGAAGTATTTGCTAGAAACGCGGATGTGATTCGAATCGGATTTGATGAAACTTCAGATTTGGTAATCGAAAAGAATAACATGTTTGGTGGAATTTTGGCAAATGTACATATTCAATTACTGAGTTACTATATTGCATTGGAATTAGGACACAATCCCGATTTTCCGAAAAACTTGGCAAAAGTTGTAACTGTTTTTTAGTTAATGTGACAAGAAGGATGATAAGGTAATTAAAATTTCCGTATCATCTAAGCAATCTTTTCAAGATGGACCAATTCTTCAGCCGTATTTACACCACTGATGTATTTATTTTCCGATTCTTCTAATAAATGAGTTTTCACTGAAAACTCCGTGTTTTGTTTTATGAGTTTTACAATATCGGTTAAATAGTATTCGTTTTGAAAATTGTTGTTTTTAATCATAGGAATAAAAAGTTGTAATAAATCGCCATCGATAAAATAAACTCCGGAATTAATTATTTTAATATTGCGTTGTTCATCGGAACAATCTTTTTCTTCTATGATTTCTGCGAAATCACCCACTTCATTATAAACAATCCGGCCATACCCCTTTGAGTTTTCGAATTTTGCGACTAATATGGAAGCTTTACTATCATTCGAAATAAATCTTTTTAATAAATTTTCATTAATAAGAGGCATATCTCCATTTAATATCAATACCTTGTTGCCGGGTTCGTAAAAAGGAAGACAGCATTTGATTGCATCACCCGTCCCTTTTGGATCAGTCTGGTTCACAAAAATTAACTTGCTTGTATTTAGGTAAAGCTCTAGTGTTTTTTTAATTAGGATGTCATGTTTTCCGGTGATCACTATAATTTTTTCCGGATTTAATGACAATGATGTTTCAATAATACGAACCAACATAGGTTTTTCTTTGAACATGTGCAAAACCTTGGGTAATGTTGAATTCATGCGTTTTCCCTCACCCGCCGCCATAATAGTAATTACTAAACCGTGCGACATATATAGAGTTTAAATATTTTAAAAATATATAAAAAACGAGCGTATAAAATAGTATTATGATACATTTTGAAAAGAGTTGTTTGAAAGATTTGATCAACCTTCATTCAGATAGATATGATGAGCTAAAAACTTCTTATATTGAACTATTATCACAATTAACGACGGCAGCGAACATATCAACAGAACTTTTTTTGAGAAAAATAGAAGAAATACATAAAATGGGGGATATTATTGTTTGTTATCATACGGATGATGAAAATAATATGAAAATAATTGGATCAGGAACGGTAATTTATGAACCGAAAATAATACATTCTTGTAAATGTGTGGGGCATATTGAAGATATAGTTGTTCATAACAAGTATCGATCTCTTGGAATCGCAAAAACTATTATTGATAGTTTGATAAAACAATCGTTTGATAAAAATTGTTATAAGGTCATTTTGGATTGTAAAGATGAATTATGTGATTTTTATCAAAAACAAGGATTTAAACGGAATGGTAGTCAAATGTCTCTTTATCAAATAGGCGTCCCCCCCTGATATGAGTTTTTGTAAATCGTATAAAAATATAGTCTTCATATTTTTATGCCGGTTCCAGCTCCTCATTTAACATCTCGAGGAATCGCCCTATGGATGGTTTCTGTAACAGTTTGCCTTGGAATCATGTTAAAAAACCAAGGACTAATAGGAACTCATATTTATCGGTTTGGTCCGAATGAAGATCTATATATTCTTGGATTTTGTATTGATACAGTGGAAAAATATAGTGCTATTGCGATCTTCTGTTGTTTGAATAGTGGTGTAAGAACATTAAACCATGTGATTATGCAACCTTGGATAACGAATCAGGTTCAGGACATATCAAAACCTATTGAAGTTTCGACATTCGCTGCTTATGAAATTTCATGTATTTATTCGGCCTATGTATGGTTCGATTTTTTTATGTATATGAATATTTTGTTAACACAGATCGATATGATGTTGATCGAAGTGGGTGCGGATTTGATAATGACGGTGGTTTTGACGACATATTACCTTAAAGGGAACCTACGGTTCCCTTTAGATCCCTCCCTTACTTAATATTTTTTTTAAGAAAGAGAACAGTTTGTTTCTCTAATGTTCCCTTAATGCTATACTATAACAGTTCTACCCTTTCATTTGAAAGGAGGGATCTTACCCGAAGGCGTAAGCTTCGCGGAAGAACCTAGGTTTCCCCCGCAATGGTGTATCCCGCTCTCCAAATCAACATCGAATGAATCTCATCCGGTCCAATAACAAATTCCACCGGATAAAGAGTATATTTTCCATCGTCAACTGCGACCTTGAGTTGTTTAATCCGATATTCATCGTCATAATAAATTTCACGAATAAAACATTTTTGTGAACCGTGTTTTACAATAATCGGGGAACCACGTGAAAGCCATTTTCGATATACTTGTGGATCATCCATCGAAATGTAAATATGATCGGTATATGGACCAGACGGAATGCCGCGATTCAACAAGGCATATTCGATATAGGAAACCGTTCCCCAAACCGATTCATTGTTAGACATATATGAAACCTGAACTCGGTCTCCTAATCCAAATTCGGATCGGCAATTTAGATATTTTGGGGCCATTTTTAAAAGTTTTTGATTATTGGGTTATAATAACACAATAATCAAATCAATTTTCTAATGAAACAACATATAAACATTTTTCATACTATATTCCAAGATGGAAGCTCCTGAATTCAAGGTTTTAGACAATTCTCTTCTACAAAAGTACGAAGTGAAACTCTATGGATCGGATCGCGACACCTATGATATCATCAACGACTTCTTGGAAGATAATCAAAGTGAACGTGCTTTCTATATTATCGATCTGGGAGCATTGACCAATTCTTTTTCGACATGGATGCGGCTTTTGCCCGACGTACATCCCTATTATGCAGTGAAATGTAATCCGAATCCGGTCATTTTAGAGGCTCTTGCTGCTCTAGGTGCGAATTTCGATTGTGCATCAGAAAACGAGATAAAAACGATCATCGAAATCACGAAAGATCCTACACGAATTGTTTTCGCAAATCCTTGTAAAATGTCTTCCCAGATACGTTATGCGAGAGCAAACGACGTGGACTTAATGACCTTTGATTGTGAGGAAGAGCTTTATAAAATCAAGTTGTATCACCCTTATGCAAAATTAGTTTTACGTCTTGCGGTAGATGATAGTAAATCGTTGTGTAAATTCAATAAGAAATTCGGATGTAAATTGAGTCAAGTAGAGGAGCTTCTAACGATTGCACGCACATTAAAGCTCGCAGTAACGGGATTCAGTTTTCATGTGGGGAGTGGTTGTAGTTCTGCGGAAAATTTTTATGAAGCCATCAAAGACTGTCGAACTGCTACGGATACAGCAACCAAAATCGGTATTCCGATAGAATTGATCGATATTGGGGGCGGATTTCCGGGGATAGATCGCACCGTCAAATTTGAGGACATCGCGAAGAGAGTGAATGATGGCATTCAGGAGTTTTTCGGACAAGATTTACAGTCAGGAAAAATCCGATTTATCGCGGAACCGGGTCGATATTTCGCCGAGTCTACCCATACATTAGTTTTGAATGTAATCGGGAAAAAGAAAATCACTGATGACATATCTGGCGAAGAGACGATTGTCTATTATTTGAATGATGGAGTATATGGGTCATTCGGATGTATTTATTTTGACCATAATAATCCTACGATTTTACCGTTTAATGAACGTGATGGTAAGTTATTGAAGAGCCGACTCTTTGGTCCTACATGTGATAGTATTGATTTGATTGCGGATGAAATTATGTTACCCGAATTGGCGGTGGGTGAATGGTGTTATGTGGAGAATTTTGGGAGTTATACGATTGCTTCATCGAGTAATTTTAATGGGTTCAAGACATCGGTATTTAAATATATATTCCGCTCTTAGTTAAGGGAACCTACGGTTCCCTTAAGATCCCTCCCTTTTTATAGAATTATCCTAAGATGGGAACATCTGGTTCCCCCTATAAAATTGATTAAATACCATTTAAAAATATCTCATATTGTATTGCAATGAGACGTTTGTTATCTATTATAAAAAAATTCCTCCCAAAACAACCGATAAAACCTGTGGGTCGATGGAGTAATGAATATTGTGATGTAAAAACAAGTCAAAAGGTAGATTTGTCAAACGAAGATCATTGTGGTCCATGTGGTCAATATGCTTTGGAAAAACAGAAAATCAATCTTATTGAAAATAAAAATCCCCCTAAAATAAATTAAAGGAAAATCATAATCTACGATTATATATATCGTTCGTGATATGTATAAACACATATTTAATCGAGTAAAGAAAATCATACCCAAGATTTCGGAGACGGAAATTATAGCATTGAAATCGGGTGGGACAAGTATAGATCGATACATATTCGAAGGAAAAATGAATTACAAACATCTTTTTTCACCGATAAAAAAACAATCTCTATCCAAGAAAACACAGGAAGATTTAGTGTCAATGTTACAACTTACAGGCGATAAAAACATTTACCCGGGCGAAAACATTCATAGCATCATGAAAGAATTGGGAACACGCGGGTTTTTAAGTATGATTATAGATCCGAAATATGGAGGAAATCGTATGCCCATCGAATTACAATCCCAACTTTTATCCAAGCTTTCATCTTATAATCCTTCGCTAGGTGTGGCGACCATGGTTCCGAATTCTCTGGGCCCCGCCGAATTATTACAGCACTATGGAACGGAGTCACAAAAAAACTATTTTTTACCCAAATTATCCACGGGTGATTTTATTCCTTGTTTCGGACTTACAGGTCCGAATAATGGTAGTGACGCGGTGGGTGAAATTGACGAAGGCATCGTAGAAAAAATCGACGACCAAATAAAAATAAAAATTACGTTGAATAAACGTTATATAACTTTAGCTCCCGTATCAAATTTAATTGGCATCGCTTTTAAATTGAACGATCCAAATAATTTGCTTGGAAATGGAAAACATGGAATTACACTTGCTTTAATCGAGAATTCTCAACCGGGGCTGAAACAAGAGACATATCATAATCCGAATAATGCGGGATTCCCCAATGGAACAATTAAAGGAACGGTGAGCATAGATCCCGAACAGGTGATAGGGGGTAAAGAAAAAGTAGGTGAGGGTTGGAAAATGTTAATGGAGTGTTTGGCGGTGGGTAGAGGTGTGAGTTTACCCGCAACCGCAAACGGTTCTTCGAAATTTACTACTCAGGCGATAAAATATTATATAAATAGTAGACGGCAATTTAATATGAATATTGGGGACATGGAAGCGGTGAGAGAAAAATTCGTAGATATGTATCTGAATACTTGGATTATCCATACTTCTGTAAAATTGACGAATCACATTCTGGATAGTGGGTCAACACCATCAGTGATTACCGCAATCATGAAACAGCAAACCACGGAACGTGCAAGAACTATATTGAATCATGGAATGGATATTTATTCGGGAAGTGGAATCTGTACGGGAGAGAATAATTTCTTTACGAAATTTTATAATGCTTCACCTGTGGGCATTACGGTGGAGGGATCAAATACATTAACGAGGGGACTCATTATATTTGGTCAGGGACTAAACAAAAGTCATCCTTATATTTTCCCCATTTTCCAAACGATCCAAGATAATAATGTGGGTGAATTCAAGCGGAATTTCAATGGTTTATTGAAAAACATTCTTGGAAATTATGTAAGTTTGGCGAATCCGATGAATTATGTAGGGAATCGAGATGGATCAAATGCGAGGTTGGAGACACTTACAACAAAATTCAGTATTCTTTCTAATTTTATTGCAGTATTGGGTGGAAAGATAAAACAAAAACAAATGATATCGGGAAATATGGCCGACATTTTATCCAATATTTATTTGGGATATAGTTTGGTATGGTATCATCATCATTATCCCCAACAAAATAATATTTTGAGAGATGAATGTATTAAATATTTGATACAGGAAGCGGAGTATAAAATGAATTTGCTCATATCAAATTATCCGATTCCCATTTTGAAACCGTTTTTATATCCATTGAAAAATAGCATTGAATATGCGAAATTGGAAGACAAAAATGGATTATACAAACATATACTTAATAGTGAAGAATTGAATGAAATCTTGAATCAGGATATTTATTATAAAGGGACCGTCTTGGAGAAAATGATGGCTCTTTCGAAAATGGAAAGATCGAGTGATGAATATAAGAATCTATATCAGGATATTATCAAAGTCGGAGAATATCCGGTGAGTTGATTAAAAATATACCCCAAAATATATAAAAATAAATTTATTATTTGTAAATATATTTATAAAACATGGTATGTGGCGTTTGTAAAAAAGCGTTTATAAAAAGCTTCGATCTAACCGACTATTATAATAAAAAACGGGCTTTTGAAGATCAAGTTTCCAAGATGATTGATACTTTGACCGATAAAGAATTGGAACAAAAAAACGACGATATTTGGGATGAATTATTGCAGTTTGAAGCGGTATTATTAAGTTCTGAAAATAAACCGAAAAAATGCAGTTCAGAAAATTGTACGAAACATATATGTAGATTTTGTTATAATACTAAAAACAATAAAATTTGTACGGATTGTAAAAATGATTAGTTTTACATATTAATCATGTTTACAGTACTATCCACCGGGAGCCCAGGAAAAATACATGTATTTTTCATTAAAGAATCACGTCAGGTAAAATAGTAAGGAATAAAAATGGTCGAAAGACGGGAGGGGGTTATAGGGGCTGGAATCGGCGAAGCCGATTCTGAAGACCGGGGGTTCCCCCTACATGTTTATTCTAACAAAAAATTTTCTTTCAAAGAAAACGAATAAGTTTTCGTTAAATATTTATGCGTTCTCTCACGCAAAGTATAAGTATCTACGTTTCCAATGTTTTTCAAAAACACACGGTCGTTCTTTTCAAAGACGGATCGAAAATCATAGTTTGAAATGGAATGGTAAAACGATTCACTGATTTGAATGGTATTCGGTTCGGCAGTGGTCTGTAATCTTGCGGCCAAATTAACATTCTTCCCGACAATACATAATCTCGGTTTTAGACTACCGAGTAAACAAACTACATAGGATCCAAAATGAAGTCCGATGCGGATTTGTAGAGTATGAGACGGGGTATGAACATTTTTGATTTCGTCCAATAATTCTAGGGCGAACTGGATCATTTGTACTTTTGACGTATCATTATCTGTTTCAATATCACCAATGGCCATATAAGCATCACCAATAGTTTCGATTTTGTATAGTGCCGAATATTTTTGGATAATTTTATCGAATCGACAATACATATCATTTAATATCATGTATATAATGATGTCGGAATAGGTATCCGCAATTTTACAATAGGAAACAACGTCGGTAAATAAAACACAACCGTTTTTTCGGATATATTTTTTTCGAGTTTCCAAGAAGGAATCATCGAAGCCATAGGGTAGAATCTGTTTTAACAGATCTATTTTTTTCTTATTTTTATTATAGTCGAAAACGTAGTCAAAAAAAGAAAATATTGTTTCTATTATGGATTTGACTATGAACATCTTTATATAACATTATACATTACTATATTATTTGCAAAAATAATAATTAAATAAAGGAAATATAGTATTGTCATTTATATAATATATGCTATCTCGAATGTGGAGAATGTTGACGACCCGATAATACGGAAGACAACCATTTCGTAAGGTTTTCCCGAATTGTGCGGAGTGTATATATTATGATAAAAAGAGTTTGATGCGTATAGCCGATGTAAGAAGTTCAAATTCGAGAATAGTTTGACGGATGAAGTGGAATATGAATATGCAGACTATGCGAGGAGATGTGAATCGAAATGTGGAGAGGAGGGGAGGTTGTATGTGAGAGGATATTTTGTTAGAGAGGAAAGATAACCGAATCAATATAAAGAAATTGCCATTATATAATGTAAGATCAGAAACCAGAACTAATAAAAAGGTTTCATACAGCAGAACTTTTTTGAAAGATGCGTGATGTAAGTTGTTAAAATATAGTTGTTTGTCATTTACTGTTTATTCGTGAAATTATAATTTCAAGATAGAGGGAAACCTAAGGTTTCCCCCTAACCCCCTTCCTCTAACTCTTGATTTTTTGTAAAACTTGCAGTTATCATATTTATTTTAATTCTTGTTTTATAAGAATTAAAATCCAATAACCTATAGTTTTATTCTAATCCATTTCAAGAATAAAACAAAGAAAAGGAAGGGGTCTTAGGGCGTAAGCTTCGCGGAAAACCTTGGTTTCCCCTAAAAGAAAATTGATTCTGAAATCCGATTACAAAAAAAAGTAAATCAGCAAACATGGCGGCATTGATCTCAGCACTCGATACTTTTACCCCGGTCAGGGAGGGTGAGAATGGACATACGGAATTCGACTGGTCCAATGATCTTCAAGAGAGGATCGTCCAGTTCGATTTCCAGTGTGTTCGTACCGATGAACAAGGCATTGCCGCATTATCAACAACACTCGATGGACTACTAACTCAGCTTTCGGTCAAGCAGCAAAGTCCAGAGAAGGAACAAAAGAGGAAGGAACTTTTGACTACCCTGTATAAGATGATCGGAAAGACCCGTGATATCGAGGGTGGAAAGGGGGAGTATACCCTATCCTATATGATGATCTGGACCTGGTACAAGTTTTACCCAAGAATGGCCGCTCTTGCTCTCTTCCTCTTCGTCTTCAATTCGAATCACTTGTACTTGATGTTTTCCATCGCCGACGTTGGCCGTGTAGATCAGAATGATCAAATTCCGTATGGATCTTGGAAGGATATCAAGTACTTTTGTGATTATGCCAAGAAGCAGGGTGCAACCGCGGATCACGATCTCATCAAGTCGTGTATTCTCCTTATCAATTTCCAACTCAATTTGGACGATGAGGCGTTACAGAATGGACAACAAATCTCGCTTGCCGGGAAGTGGGTTCCGAGGGAGAGTTCGGATAAGTTCGGTTGGCTATTTGAATCACTCGCGACGAATTACTTTGATGACTATATTCGGTCTGCAAAGACGGAGGATTCCAAGCGTCGTGCAGTAAAGAAGTGTAAGGCACAGTACAGGACTTTATGTACTAAGCTGAACCAATATCTGGATACAGTACAGATCAAGCAAACGGCAAAGAAGTGGTCCGCGATCGATCATTCGAAGACCACGTCAATCACGATGGCAAAGCAGCGTAAGGCGTTCCTGAATCAGCAGAAGAAGGGATCCGAGCCTAGATCGGATGATCAAGATCGTATGGTATGTGCTGAGAATTTGAGGTCCTATCTGACGAGTTTGAAGAGAGAGGGAAAGGAAGTCAAGGGCAAGAATGTCGGGCTCGAGATGTTCGGTGCACAAGCTCTTGGTCTTCTAGATTACACGAATGGTAAGGTTTGTAATCCGGAGCAGGCGGATATCCTCAACTCGCAGTGGCGAGATAATGGGAACAAAAAGAACGCGAATGGACTCGGTCCCATGATCGCTATGGTGGATACATCTGGTTCCATGTCGGGTGATGCACTTTGTGCTGCTATCGCACTAGGTTGTCGTGTCGCAGAGAAGTCTATCCTTGGTTCGCGGGTTATGACGTTCTCTGCCCAGCCACAATGGATTAATCTAGATGGTAATGAAACTTTCACGGATAAGGTTGCAGCCATTATGAAGAAGAGCAATACCGCTGGGTTCAATACTGACTTCTATAAAGCCCTTGACATGATCTTGACGGTGATTGAGGAACGCCTTATTCCACCGGTGGACGTCGAGAATATGATTCTGGCAATCTTTTCGGATATGCAGATCGATGATAACCTTAGTTACATGAACAATGGCTCTTACAATCCAACTGATAAAGAAAAGGCGGAAGCTAGATGCAAGTGGGCGACCATGTTCGAACAGATCAAGCAGAAGTACGCGGAGACAGGCATGCGACTCTATGGTCAGCCTCTAAATCCTCCACATATCCTATTTTGGAATCTGAGAAAGACCGAGGGATTCCCCGCACTTTCGACAGAGGCGAATTGTTCGATGATGAGTGGATTCGATCCGACGGTGTTGAACATGTTTTGTGAACTGGGAATTCAGGCATTGAGAGAGTTAACGCCTTATAAAATGATGATGAAGCAGCTGGAGAATGAGAGGTATAAGGTTTTAGAGCAACTGATTGGACATGCATTGTAAAAAATAAAAGGTAGAAACATATTGTAAATTAATTGTATTTTTATCTATCATTTGCTTGATCAATGAGCCCACATACATATTCTAGCTTTCCATCAATAGTAGTTTGAACGGTTTGAATGTCCGTAGTCAACTTTTCGGCCAAAGTATCTATTTCGTTATATACCTCATCAACATGTTGACCTAATTGTTTTTTTAGATCTATAATCTCGGTTTGCATAAGTTTTAGTTCCGAATGTAGGAGCTGAACGATTTCTTTGAGTTTACTCACGTCTGAATTACGAGACTCCATAGTATATAAGTTACAATGAACATGAAATGTATTGTCATATTCAATTTTTATTTGTATATGACATAAAGATTTTGTTCCAAATATATTATATTTACAACAATGTTTGGAAAACGTTTTTTTGGCTCATCAAAATCAATATTACAAAGAAATTTACAGTTCAAGTCGGATAAAAATGTATATATCAAAAATTTTAGCCTCCCTACATGTAAGGATTGTGTTTATTATCGGCCAAATCAAGAAAAACTTGATCCTTTTAAATCCGGTGATCAAGATAAATGTATGAAATATGGCGAAAAGAATTTGGTGACTGGTGAGATCAATTATCAATATGCTGATATTGTAAGGAAGCAGGATTTACAATGTGGAATAACGGGAAAACATTTTGTACAGAAAAAAACAAAAAATGAAACGTTTCTACTTACTAAGTGAACCATTTTATATTTTCGATAATATTCAAATAAAGATATCTCAATAAATGTATGTAAAAAATGTTTAGATACATTTTATTAGTTCTTCCTCTTTTTGTAAATTCAATGAAATTCGGATTAACTCGGGCAAAGCCGGCAACCCTCGTAAATCTGTATGAAAATTTCGATAAAAATAACGTCGATACCGTTTATTTTTCCGAGGACCTAAAATATGTTTATTTCCAAGAAATCAAGGATGAAGATGGTGAAGAAATTCCCGCATATCGTATGGCGGTTTCGAATCCCTTGATGACGGATCGAATCATTGAAACGGCCGAAAAACAAAACATTCACCCGATATTTTTACAAAACCCTCCAAATCCGGTGGTGGATACGGTAAAAGCCATAGGTGATGGTCTGAATTTTCTGTTTCCTCCGTTTTTACTCTTTCTCATTGTGAGATCATTTTTTACATTTCAGCAAGGACTAAGGGGACCGGGCGGGCCGGGGATGCCCTTTTCGAATACTTTACGAAGAGGTGAAAGTGAAGATAAGGCGAATATGCAAAAGGCGAATATTACATTGGATTCTTGGAAGGGAAGTCCGGAGGTATTCCAAGAATGTACGGAAATCGTTTCGTTCTTGAAAAATGCTACTGTTTTCCAAGAAGCCGGTGCGGAGATTCCGAAAGGAATTTTATTAGAAGGCCCCCCGGGAACAGGAAAAACCTTGATAGCAAAGGCCATTGCCGGTGAAACCGATGCGTGGTTTTTGGCGGTTTCGGCGAGTGAATTCATCGAGCTTTTTGTGGGTCTCGGTGCTCAGAAGATCCGAAATGTTTTCAAGACGGCACGTGAGAATAAACCCGCGATTATTTTCATTGACGAGATTGATTCGATTGGACGACAGCGTGGAACGGGTATCAATATGGGGAATGATGAGCGTGAACAGACATTGAATCAGCTTCTCGCGGAAATGGATGGTTTTGCTCAGAATGATGGGATTATTGTGATCGCGGCGACGAATCGTCGTGATGTCTTGGATGCGGCATTACTCAGACCTGGTCGATTCGATCGTATTGTGAATGTGCCGCTTCCCGATCGTGAATCAAGACGGGAGATTTTGCTCAAGTATATGGGTACAAAGAAAGTCGCCGAAGATATCGATGTTTCGTTCTTGGCGGAAATTACGGCGGGATTTTCAGGTGCGGAATTGAAGAATTTATTGAACGAGGCCGCGATTTTGGCGGCGAGGGCAGGAAAAACCATGATCACACAAGAAAACCTAGAAAACGCATTGGAAAAGTTGGTGGTGGGTATAGTAAAGAAGATCGATACGCGATCGGAAGATGCGAGACGAAGGGTAGCGATTCATGAAATTGGACATGCTTATTTGGCGGTATATTTCCGTGAATATTTTCAACTGAAAAAAGTCACCATACAATCGACGTATAATGGAGCGGGCGGATATACACTGTTTAATGAGTATCCAGATATTGTAGAGTCGGGGCTTTATACGAAGGATTTGTTGAAAAAGAAGCTGGTCGTTGCTTTGGGAGGAAAGGCGGCGGAACAAGTGTTCTATGGGCGAGAACAGGTCTCTCTGGGTGCGGTACAGGATTTGAAACAGGCGAATTCGATCGCACGTAGAATGGTGGGAAATTATGGAATGGGCAATGAACTTGAGGTGTTTTATAATGAGAATATGGACGGAGGACAGACACCGTTTTTGGGTCGTAGTTTGGCGTCATCTTCGGGGTATGCGGACTATACTATGGAAAAGATGGATAAGGAAGCGTTGAGTTTAGTAGATGATGCTTATTTGGAAGCATTGAATTTATTGTTATCGAAACGCGAGAAAGTATCAAGTCTTATAGATAAGTTACAGGAAAACACGACTTTATCCGGAAAAGAAGTAGAGGAATTTATGGCTGAAATTAATTCAGCAGTATCCACCGGGAACACAGAATAATTATGAGGTTTTCTGAATTTATTTTAGGGAACGGAATCAGCTTCGCTGATTCTGGAGACTGAGGGTCCCCCTAATTCAATAGCCCTCATCTTTTCCGTTCCTACCCATATTGAAAATTGTTTTTGTGTGCTTTCAATATTTATTATAGCATTAATGGTTTCATATAATATATTTAAATTATCATGAACTATTTCAAAATAAAAATAGGGATCTTTTATGTCAGTTGTTATTAATTTTTTATTTAACAAATAGTTGTTTAGTGTAGTAAAGTTGTCTCTATTTGCTTTTTCTTTGTCCATATCACCATGATCATCGTTTAAGCTAGAATATGAACCATTTTTATGGAATGGAGAATCATTGAAACCATATTTAACGTTAATGTCATTACATGATATATACAACCTAAAAGATTCATTATTATATAGACCTCTAAGAATCGGATTGGAGATTTGTTCATTTTCGTCTTTTTGGTCTATATCTAAAACTCTATCATAATATGATTTAAGTATTGCATCATCAATTCCTTCAAAAACATCGTTTTCGTAAGCATAGTCAAAATCTTTTTTAGTTAATATTAACATACAGTCATCTATTTTTTTTGATGAAACATTAGATCGATTTTTGCTTATTGGTGTTAATGTTTTGTTTGTTATTTTAAAAAAATATTCTACTCCGTTTTTTAATGTCCATTTTAAATATTCATTATTATAGGATACTTGATATATATCCGATCCCGATCTATCAGCGATGGATAGTGTGTTTCCAAAATTTGTTTTAATAAAATTTTTTAATGCACCAAATGGGGGTCCAAACTTTTTTTTCTGCGATTCCGATAGAGTTTCAAATCTGGCATAAGATATTTTACTATGAAAATCGTCCATGTCGTTTTGACCTTCTTTCACTCTATTTTTTATAAAAAATATATAACATATCATACCCACTAAAAATATTAAAACAACCATAGGTAAAATCCATTTCCTAAACGATTTTGAATACTTCATTTATATAATGACATAAATTTTATTTCATCTTTGAAAATGAAATAAATATACTACAATCATTTTATAAACAAAACTAAATGATTCCCGATTGTACATTGGCCACCGCAATATACCCCTCTAATAATCCACATCATGTCGCGAGAACTTTGGACCAAACCGTGGGAGCATGTGAAGCTCTTTTGTCAATCCCGGTTTACCTAGCCATCTATGGAAATAAAGATACTATTCCTCTCATAAAACAAATGAGAGAAAAACATGGATTAACAAAAATCACCGCATATTATGAAATAGAAAAAGAAGACTTATGGTCATTCCAGTATATCGATAAAGTAAGGGAAAACCGGGAATCGTTCTGGCCTTCCAGAGATCCAAGGAACGACGAAACTATCCATCTTCTCCAAAGTAATAAATCGGATTTCGTTCTGAAAACCATCGAAAATAATCCTTTCAATACGACAAAATTCGGATGGACTGATGCATTTCTCGGAAAAGATACGATCCGAATTTGTGAAAACTATGACAAAAATGTTTTACCGCGAATTCTTTCCAAGATCTCGGATAAGTTCAAAATTCAGGTCCTAAATGTATGCGATAAACGGTTCAAAGAACCGGATTTTAAACGCGAATATTATGAGAGATATCGATGGGTCGTTTGTGGAGGGTTTTTTACTTGTGGTAAAGAATCAGGCACAAAAGTATTGAAACGCCAGCAAGAGATTTTTTTACAAACGTTGGAGCAAGGATATGGACATGGGGAAGAGATGTTGTTTTTAGAACTCTTGGACGAATTCGAAGAGGATATCGAAAAGAGTTATGGAGATTATGGGCAAATGTGGAATAATTTCATCGAACCTACTCGTAATATGCATTATATTTATTATATGATTTTACATAACTATTGGAATCATGGATATTATAAGGAGTGTTACTATTGTGCGAAAACATTGGTTCGAGCAATAGAATCGCATGTTACGGATATTGATTCGAGTACACATTTGTTGGTTCTAGTAGATTATTATAATGCGACGAGAAGGTGCGTTCCGGAGGATGCGACACCTTTGGCGAAAAAGATTTTGGATCAATGTGAAAAACATCCGGGGTTGAGAGAGGAATTCGAAAAGAATGCGGAACATTATCGATGGTTGTTCACTTAAATAATCCAGAAAACCAGGATTTCTTGGAACTACGCGAACGCCTCGATTTTTTATAGGTTTTGCGTTTACCACCCCATGCGGAAAATCCGTTCGGTAGTCTCCCACTCGAACTTTTTTTACGAGACGCGGCTGCTTTAATTTCTTTTTGTATTTCTCTATGTTGAGACGTCGTGATTCTTTCTTTTGGATATTTTCCATTAGATCCTTCTTTCAATACAGTTTCAACTGATGCTTTTTTATTTGTATCAGGCATATAATATTACAGCACAAAAAATTGATCGGCTTTTCCAAAACCAAATAAAAGTAACTAAAGAACCACCAATCATGGAAAGAATCACTATTTCAGAGCATGTCGAGCAGATGTCCAAGGGACAGGATTATACTGTTTCCGGCCAAATCGAAATCGATGGACAACCGGTGAAATACGCGGCAGTTTTCGATGGCCATGGCACCAACAATGTTATTCGTTTCATTCGGAACATCAAACCCGAGAAAATGAATGAAATCATGGCCATGGACGATCCGGCTACAAACCTATTTCATTATATCAACTATGCGACGCCTAAACTTTGCATCCGAGGAGAGTGTTCGGGATCGACCATGTGTCTCGCACGTATTTTCCCAACGCATGTCGAGATCATCAATGTGGGTGACTCACAAGCCGTTGTGTTCAAAAACGGGCAAATCGAGTTCATTTCGGAGACACATGAGTACGGGAATCCAAAAGAAAAAAAAAGACTGGAAACGACCGGTCGAATTCATTACGCGATTGATTCCCAAAATATGAAGGTCGTGAGTGAAACAGAAATACGTGTTATAAAATCGTTTTACATTGTACATAAAAACGATGGGGTACAGCTGGCTCTTTCCCAGGCACTTGGACACGATGGAAAGACTGGCGTTTGCCCAGATCGCACGGTCATTCCTTATGAAGATACGGATGATATTCGAATCGTGTTGGGTTCGGACGGGTTCTTCGATATGGTATTGCGTGAAAGAGAGGAGGAAAAGTTTGTAACTCAAGATCTACTTGATCTCGTCGACATGCCCGGCGAAGCTATTCTGCAACGCACGGTTGATCGTTGGACAAAGGAATGGAATATGTATTATAGTTTAACAGATCCAGAATTGTCATATTCAGGTCATTATGAGAAAGAGCAGTGTGATGATGTTGCTATTGTAAAGATTGTCATTTCACCAGAGGTATAGGGTGGGAACCCACGGAAATATTATTACGATTAAAAACCAAATAAACACATATTTTTAATGTAATAAAGATGTCTGTAAAATTAATCAGTTATTCACAGCCAACACTAAGCGAAGCGAGAGGCGAACAACACCAAAAATCGTTACAAGATATGGTGGCGTATTGTGCCCGAGTATCGAACCCGGCGAACCAATCGAATACCGAAACAAACGAGAAACTCATCAAATACTTGATCAAGAACAATCACTGGTCGCCCTTGGAAATGGTTTCTATATGTTTGGAAATTGAAACGACAAGGGATATCGCACGTCAGATTCTAAGACATCGATCTTTTTCTTTTCAGGAGTTTTCACAGAGGTATGCTGTAGCAGATTTAGGATTCGTTAAAAGGGAAGCCCGACTTCAAGATACGAAAAATCGGCAAAACAGTATAGAAACTCAGGATTCGAAACTGGAAGAGACATGGGAAACCGTGCAGGAATTATTGTCGGAGCATGCAGCGGGAGCTTATAAATGGGCTCTAGATAATGGAATCGCGAAAGAGCAGGCGAGATCGGTATTACCGGAGGGAATGACCAAATCAAGAATGTATATGAATGGGACATTGAGATCTTGGGTTCACTATATTCAATTGAGATCGGGAAACGGAACACAAAAAGAACATAGGGAAATAGCGGTAAAGTGTGCGGAACAGATTTCTACCATTTTCCCTTTGATGCGTGAACTAATATCAGATTAGACTATTTACTCTTCCGCGTTTTGTTTTTCTTGGAATTTAATATTTTTAATTCTTTTTTACATCTCGACATAAAACCTTTTTTGAAATTTTTTTCATATTCGGGAAATGCCCATGTTGGCGGCTGTTGACCTGTCTTTTTGATCATATGTGTAGAATACCTTTTCCATGATTTATTCAACTCCTTTTGTATACTATCCCTTGTATAAATATAGGAGCAACTACAACCTTTTTTGGAACATTTTGAACTTGGCATATATAAAATATAAATAAAAATATATATGCCGAAAAACAAATATATTGGAAAAACTATTTTGATAAATTTACCGGGTGTGATTCAGCCGCGGTATAGATGGGTAGTAAGAATAAACGAGAACGGAAAATATATTATTAGGGCACCGAAAGTGGGTGTTATGATAAGAGATTTACAATTACATCGAGATGAAGACTTTGGCAAAGAGACCATTTTACCGAAAGGTTCCACGTTTTTTCAAAGTAAAGGGAAAAGCAAAAAAAGCAAAAAAAGTTTTAGTAATAAAACACGAAAAAATAAATAAAAATTAGGTTAAATTTATACCCAAAATGCGTTGATATAATAATAATCCTGCATCTTGAATCGGTAAAATATAGGCATATGTTTCACCCGTATTATTATGCGAATGCCATAGTCCAGGCGGTGTAATGAACATTTCACCCGTTTTCCAATGCACTTTAATGGGATCAATTATGTTCCCATGTTCATCCAGTTCCTCACCCATCAAAGTATAAATGTTTTCACTATCTTCACATGAGATACATAAATCTAATGCGACAGAATTATGTCTATGAGGACGCTGAACCGTATTCGGAGGCAATTCGTTATAAAGAGCCCATAATACAGGTGTAATTGTATTTGTGCCAATTTTCTCTGTGTCTTTATTGGATAAGAGAATGCCCTTTCGGTTATTATTGGGATTCGATAGATTATCGAGATTCGTTACTAAGAACTCTTCTGAATAAACAGCGGGTCTAAATAGTTTCTTTACGGGTCTATTTCCTAAATAATTGATTAAAGGACTGTCATTGATATAATAAATACATAAATCTTCGGATCCTGTATTCTTAATCATTATCGAATCAAACATTGGACTAATGACAATAGAACCTGGAGATCCATATAGTAAATCATGATCAAATATTAGTTCGCATGAACTTTTGATTATAAAAAATAAATGCGATGTCGCGTTGATAGAATTATTGTCGCCTTGATTTTTTGTCTGAATAAATTCACCGGGTTTGATCTTAATAAAACTCGCGAGTAAATTAGGTGATGTTGCTTTGTATTCAGAGCGAAAAACTTCGGAAAAATCGATGAATGTTATACCGTATTCACATTCGTCGATATTTTTTTGTACAATGGGATTTCGAGGCATGGGTGGATTTACGTTTTTTTCGTATTCATAAGCACGAATGTAGTCGTTCATTTTATTTATATAATATAAAAAATAAACTATTTTGTTAGGGGGAACTCAATTAGGGGGAACCGGTGGTTCCCCCTATAACCCCCTCCCGTCCTTCAACCATTTTTATTCCTTACCATTTTGCCTCACGCGGTTCTTTAATGAAAAATACATTTATTTTTCCTGGGTTCCCGGTGGATAGTGCTGAACCCAATTTCTTAACAAAGGGAGAGATATTGATTGAAGGAAGGGGGTGCGGGGGAAACCTTGGTTTCCCCGCTAAGTTTCCCTTAACTCGGTCGTAAACCTCAACGCCTTCGATTTATATGTTTTACTAATGTCAATGAAACATTCGTTCGCATATTCCACGATCGGATTAATCTCCTGTAGGATCATAGGGCTAAACTCATTTGCGGGTGCTTCTCGTAAATGTGTAATAAATCGGAAAATAATATCTGTAACCGTATTGAACAATATATCCAGAACATTATGAATTTCCTGCTTTTTCTGGGATTTCTTATGATCACGTTGTAGAACAGTCTTGAAGGCATCTTCAGTGATTTGGTTTCGCATATAGGCGATTCTCAGACTCTCATTGCGTTGATGACGTGCACCTTGTTGATAAGTGGGAATGATAACATACCGCATGTGGAGAACATTTCGAATGACGCGTTCTAAAAGAAGTCCGCATTCCTTGGAATAAGGGTTGGTCGGATGCCGATCCGTAAGAATGATACGAACTTCCGAATAATGCCGGTGGGTAAGTTCATTATGACAGGGGACATCACCCGGGGTACGTGGAATCTCACCATTCGCGTTTTGTCGCCTTAACCATTCGAAATAGTGGGGATTATGGATCACAGTCTCTATTCGTCCAGTTCGCCAATTGAACCCAGTATTGCATTGTGTACAAAACATATTATCACAACCAGATACTCGGAAAATCACGGCTCTACATGTAGGACAGGGTTTAGAATCTCCCGCCAAAAGAGCAACTGTCGCAACTGTATCCGGATTACATGTATGCTCTATATCGCGTTCTAACCCCTTGACAACATGGCATTGAGGACATGTCCATTTCTGGCAGATTCCACACTTCCATTGTGTACTGAGGAATCCACGACAGCCTTCATCGGAACAGGCCTTCACGAACTCGGAACGTTCGGCAGCAGGAGCTTGTCCACGGTTCAATCGGTAAATATTGTTTTGAATTTCACGATTTTTCATCTGTAATTGACGGATACGTTCACGGTTTCTTGTGTATTCTGAATTTAGACCCTCGGTCTGGATGATGCGTTCCACAATGGGTTGAGTGGCGGGAAGGAGAGCACGTTCTGTATCAAATAGAACATTCTCTTGATGTCTTTTCAACTTTCCGGTGATGAAAATAGCGGGAAATGCGGAAACGATGAATTGTCGAGTCCATTCGCGACCACATGCGGTATTCATACATTTGACAACGGATTCATTGAGGACATAGGTCTCACAACAAGTTTTGCATGCGTTAAAATGGCAATAAGGACAGGATATATCTCGCCGAGTGGTTTTATTGAGTGTGAAATCACAAATTTGGCAAACAGGATCGGCCATTTTCAAAAGAGATGTTTTATAAGAATAAAACATCTGTGTTTTAATAATCAATTTTATCGTGATGTTCTTGTTTTGCGTTGTTTTCTGGTTTTTTTAATAAGAGCCATTCTGGTTTTTCTAGCCCAAGATTCTTCAATTCTAGGTATGTTTTCTTCTAACTTTTTTATTGTAGCAATGCCTAACTTAACCTGATGATCAAAGAATCTGGAAAAATCTACCGGGTCAATTAAACGTTTTAATTCGTTATAACTTTTACTATTGCTTTCCCTTGGGAATAATTTGGTAAGCGGAACATCGGAGACTTTATCTATATTATTGAGTTGACTCAAATTGTTTTGTGTTTTTTCTAAAAAAGGTTTTAACAACATGATACGTTTTACTTTTAATAAAGCGGTTTCCACGTGTTTCTGTGTTTCCTCTATAGTTTCAAATTTATTCAGTCCAAGAATAAACCAACCCGCTTCTCTTAAAAGGTCGAATTGAGTGGATTGGTGTTCATGTTCTTCTTCGATTGCATGTAATCTGTTTTCTTCTCTTTCCTCTGCGGCATTCATTTTTCTTTCTTCTTCTTCGCGTTTTGTTGTGGTTACAGAACGTGTTACAGAACGAGATGATTCTGAGTGATATGCGGATCTACCTCTTCCGGTTCCATGTCTTACGCGAACAGAAGATCGATTACGTCCCATTATATTATATTTATATTTTATATTACTGTAATCAGCAGTATCCACAGGGAACCAAGAATAATTATGTGGGTTTTCTGAATTTATTTGTTATTAAGGAAACCGGTAAGGAACTAAACTACCCGAAGGGCGGGAAGGGGGTTATAGGGGCTTGAATCCAGCAAAGCTGGATTCTGAAGACCGGGGGTTCCCCCTAAATGTAATCCACTCTTTCGGAAAAAGGTCCGCCTTAAGTGTATTCAAAATCCATGTATCTGGAACAAAGACTGGATTTCGATATTCATATGCTCCTAAAAATGCTCCCCACCAACTGAATGAAGAATTCGCACAGATCGATCCTCCTTTACACATTGACATAAAAGTCAACGTATATATTTCGTCATCGGTTTCCACAATCTCGACATCAGGTCTACCTCCAATAGGAAAAGCATCTGATTTTATCCATTCTAAGTCATCCGAAAAAACGAAGATTTTTTGGATGTCGGGATTTAATTCCAATAATTGGTTTACACACGTCTCATAGTAGGATACCGGCAAAACGGGGTGTCTGTCGGGATACATCAAATAATCACCACGACGGACATGTAAAAATGCGGACTTATTGAAGTTAACCCCCGATTCTAGATATTCACATTTGATAGATTTTTCATAAGGACTTATACCAATCGATAAGATCTCACGAATATCCTTCTCATATGGTTGTAATGGAGGATAATACTGAAAATATTGGTTGAAAATGACGGGAATTTCGACGTGATCTAACCCATAAGCTTCCGTAGAAACCATGAATTGATGAATGTAATTATGGATATAATTTTTCTTAATGGGAAACATCTTTTCCAAAAAGGCGTCATAATTTTCGGGTTCTACATGGGTACCCATGAAGTGAAAAATTGAAGAAAAATAATTAACGGATTTTTGATGGTGATTCCAATGTTCTGATTTTTTTACGTAAAATGGGCAGCTGAATCGGCGAGAAGCTGCATAGCCGGCAGTTATTTGGAACAATTGATTTCCGAGACCACCACAGAATTCGACGACGATTCCAGGAGAATAATTTTTTGTTGTCATTTATTTATTTTTATATTAAAAAAACTTTAATTAGTTTGATTAAAAGAAAGGTATCGAAAATAGTAATATCACAAAAAATAAGGATGGGGTCTTAGGTCTGGAATTCACAACGTGAATTCTGAAGAACCTTGGTCTTCAGAATCAGCGAAGCTGATTCCAGCCCCTAATAAAATTGATCGGTTTTTTCCAAGATTATTGAAAATTACCCAATCCAAAACCGAAAGGTGAATCAACAATGTCACGTCGTGCTACTCACACCAAGGGAAAGAATGTTAAGGTCGAGGTGATAGCCGCCTCTTGCCATGTTTGCAAGGCTCATGGGAAGCCATGCAACGTCGTCGAGTCGCACAATTTCAGAGACTTCAAGGGAAGAGTGTGCTGCCCTACTATGCTCGAGAACATTTGCTCGAAGTGTGGCCGAAAGGGGCACTTCCAGAGCAAATGTGAACGCCTCGAGCAAATCAAGGAGTTCAAGGCTTACAAGTCTCCCTCGAAAAAGGCGGAGGAATACGAGGCCAAGAAGGAGAAGACCAAGGTGGCTCCGACCAACGCATTTGCCGCCTTTGAGGAAGAGTCCTCGGATGAGGAGGAGGCGATCAAGGATGATCCTCCTCCGGCCAATGTCACTTTAAGGAAGCAAGACCCCAAGAAGGTCCAGAAGGCCTGGACTGACTACGATGATGATGACGACGAAGAGTGGTAAGTAGACAATGCAAAAAATACAAAAAGTTCATGTACATTTGTATTTTTTTATGCCCTTCAAAATTTAAGGGCGATAAATCTTTAAGGACATAAAAAATTACATAAACAATTCTCAATAAATAATATAATGAATCTTTTTTTACTATTTGCATTTGCGATAACAACAAACGCATTTATTTTTCCAAGATTCAAAAAACCCATAGTTACAATGACGATAGAACAAGAACCACAAATCATTATCCCCCGTTTGAATTGGTATGTTATCGGTGAATCGAAATCATTAAAAAAAAACACACCTTATAAAACGACCGTGTGGGAACAAGAATATGTGTTCTGGAAAACGAAAACGGGGGATTTTATAGCGATGGATGATCGGTGCCCACATCGTGGAGCCGCACTTTCTGGAGGAAAAGTTACTCCTGAAAACACAATCATGTGCCCTTATCATGGATATGAATTTGATAAGAATGGCACCTTGGAAAAAATCCCCGGCTTAGACTTTACAAACACACCATGCCATAATGTGAATTCTTATTCTGTTGTGGAAAAGAATGGATGGTTGTATCTGAATACAATTCCAAAATTGAATGGATTGGATTTCAATAGTTCAGAGATTTTTATAGAACCCGAAGCGGGTGATCCGGATTATTCGGTGATTTTCATTCGATCGGATTTTAATGCATACGCCCGCGTAGTAAGTGAAAATTCATTGGATGTGATGCATATCGGTTTTGTTCATACGTTCGGAAATCGAGAATCACCGAGTCCCGTGAAAGAGTCACCACCAAAACAAGTGGCCAACGATCCCTACCATTATCAAACGAAATATGATTATATTTCGGGGAAAGATTCTCTAGTAAAACGCATTTATGATTTACCAACACTTTCGATTGAAAATGAATTTATTTTGCCACATACTACGATCGCGAGAGTAAAATTTGGAAATTTTGTGAGTACGGTGATAACTTTTGCCACTCCTATCAATGATTCATCCACAAAACTTTATGTAAAAACGTATCGTAATTTTTGGAGAGGAGATGATACAAATCCGTTTGCATATTGGATCGATCTGATAGGAAATCGAATGACAGAAAAAATGATGAAAGCGACGGTGAATCAGGATAAGTGTGTTATCGAGAATATTCCTTTGAAATATATTGATGGGAAGTTTAATATGAAATTTGATAAGTTACAGAATGTATATCGAACGATGTATAAGAAACTCATTAAAGGGAACCAAGGTTCCCTTTAGATCCCTCCTTTATGGGGGAAACCAAGGTTTTCCGCGAAGCTTACGCCTTTTGATCCCTCCTAATCAGAAAAGAGTAAAAGGAAGGGGTCTTAGGGGAAACCATGGGTTTCCCTTAAAACCTTGGTTCCCTTAAAACCTGGGTTTCCCCTTAGTACGGATGTATACAACCCTCCTTCCGTCCTTAACAAATTGAATAAAATTCCCATATTCGAGAAACAAAACTTTCACCAAATTATCATAGTCACCGGACATCATTTTTGTTTCGACATCCTTGATTTCATTATACGGTCGATTCAACTCTCTCCCAATGGATCTCGCAACACCCATTAGTGCGTAGGCATTTCCTTGTGGTCCTGAAAGATCGACGATCATTTTTTATTTTGAAACTTATATCATAATGCTTGAAACATCAATTTTATTTTTTCTCGTATTAACGTATATACGAGAAAAAATGTTGTCTCCTTCTACAAATCCCGCTCGAGTAAATAATGGTTTAACTGCGGGTGAATCCGCAGCTGGTATGACTCTCTTTATCTTCATGTTAATCTGGGGATTTTTCGGTTTGGTCGCTTTTATTTATTCGTTTATCTGTTTTAGCCGTAGTGGAACGGTTTTAGAAAAAATATTTGGTGTAGTTCTCGCTTTTTTTACTGGACCATTTTATTTTTTATATTTGAAATATAATACTGGATACTGCAAGTAAGGGAACCAAGGTCATCAGAATTCGCGTAGCGAATTCCAGATCCGCGAAGCTTATGCCCTAAAACCCCTCCTTTTTGTTGCAAAATTTTATAAAAGAATTTATATTATGGAAGGATCTTTTTAATGTTCCCCCTAATTTAGTATTGCGTGGCAGTTAGCGATCGGATCGTATGTAACGCAGTCGGCGTCGCAAAACAAGAAATCGGATTTTCACTCGGTATATGATTTTCAATATAGTCATTACGTTCGAATTCACCATCCGTTTCTGAAAAGATGGACTCAAAATCATCTTCTTCGTCAAGTGGGTTCATAAGTGGTGTAACATTTATGGTATGTAAACGAGTCAATGACGTTGGAATATGAAACCGAGAAACGAAAGTGTCGTCTTCATCGTCATCGATGGTTTGACTCATCGTAGTCGTGTTACTATTCTGGCGACCTTGACTTGAGGCTCTGGCAACACTGAACATTTGGCCATGACGAGTTCCTGCCGTACGATAAACAATGCATAAGTCGTCACAAAGCTGACACATCATGGCATCTAGAAGAAGATCATTCAGTCGCATAAAACGACGCATCTTACGAAAGAGGAGAGCCACTGAATTCTTGAATTGTCGCATTCCATTCCTATCAATAGACCTTGATTGAAACAAGATCTCTTGGACAGAAAATCGATAGATATGTTTGGACAAATCCGCATTGCAACTGTGTTGGATTTCACCTGTTTCCATATCCTCTAAGTCGGGAAGAATGAATACATCCTCGAGATGTATTTCGTCGACAGTTCCGGTGGGAACACCGAATAAACTGATGGCAAGTTTTTCGCGATCTGTGGTCTTTAGGTAATAAATCTTTTTTGTCTCACTCGTGATCGATGGCTCTGAAATCTCGGTTGTCCAAGTGTTCGTTTTCCAGTCATAGATTTGACCGTTTTCCACCTTGACATGAACATTTCTTAAAGAAGTGAACAAAATCTCATGCATGATACTTCCATAAACGACACCGGTATGTTCAATATTATCGATAACCTGATAATTCGAGAGTGGACCCTCAGAAATTTTACGTAAAAGTCTCGAGTTATGATTCTTCCCGAATCCGATGAATGCGGTGGAAAAGTTCGGATCGACTATGGAATAAAGATCATCTGGGTTTTTGTTACCTGATGTAGGTTCACCATCGGTCATGAAGATATGATACATATCATGTTCGTCGTTATCTTCGCGGTATCCTTGTAGGATGGTAGATGCTTCGTGAAGTGCCGAATCAATGGCAGTAGACCCATCGGGTTCCACCGACATGATCTTTTGCACGATCTCGTCACAGTTTTCCGAAGTTACCTTTACTGTATTGATAAGTGTTTCGACCTCGGTGTTGAAGATGATAACTTTGATATAAATTTCGGCATCCTTACGTGAAATATAGTGTACGATCTGCTTGAATGTTTCCTTGACATAATACATCTTGTTTTTAATATCGCCAGTATTACCGAATTCGGACATAGATCCGGTACGGTCAATCGTGAAAAGAATGAAAACGGGAGTTTTCGTCATCTCCGTTTTTTCAAACTGGATACTGAGAAGACCGAATCTATCGCCTGCTGAAAGAGACGAAACCTTTACATCCCTCAAGATGTTTGGATTATGGAGCTCGATAGAAGAATCGGAAATAAGAGACATTTTGTGTTTTTTTAAATTGATTATCAAATTTGATCGAGAATCAATTTTATTAGGGGAAACCAAGGTCATCAGAGTCAGCTTCACTGATTCCAGACCCTTGCGAACCCCTCCCTTTTTAAAATCTATACTTGTTATATAGATCATGAAAAAAATTTTAGTAATTTTAGCAGGAAGTATTATTCTACTTTTGTTATTCCTTGGATTAATGCGTGTAAAAAATATGGAAGAAGGTTACGAAGGTGGGCATTCCGGAGGAGGAGGTCGCTCCGGTGGTGGGGGTCACATGGGTGGAAACATGGTTGGTGGAGGAGGAGGACATATGGGTGCTGTTCACACCGGTGGAGGCAACGCTATAAGAAATCACATAAATATAGATCATAATCCTCATGCTATAGGTTATTCAAAACCTATTCATAGGCCCATTTCATATGATCATTCATCTTATTATGGATACTATCCCGTTTACTCAAATTATGAATATCCTATTTATTATGTAAGTGATAATGATGACTACATTTTCGATGAAAATGGTATTTTATACTATATCTATAATCCTCATTTAATTTGGAATAAACTCTTTGGATACTAATCAACATCTCGGTTATCTTGAATTTCGTCATCACCATAATTATAAGGGTTATCAGTTCTTTGGTTGATATTATAAATGGGAAATTCGAACTCGTATAGTAAATTCGCACTTCCATCAGAAAAAGAATCGATATTCACACCTTGGAACACATTTTGAAAAATTTGAGATAGTGAATTTTGAATGTCTCTCATTTCTGAATTAGTTTGATTTCCAGACGCATCTTCTCTTTGATCTTCGTCTTCTTCTTGTTCCATTTCTTCATGCTCTTCGTGCGTTAGAGGTTCTGAACTTGGTTCTTGGTGAAGAGGTGTTCTCAAATTATAACGGCAAACAGGACAGTTCAAGTTTCGATTCAACCAAGTCATCAAATTGGGTCTCTTGAATTTATGACGGCATCCACGAATTTCGCAAATCACATCTCCGATTTGAAGGGGTTCTAAAGAAATAGGACAAACGTTCGTGCTCTCACCACTTGCATCACGTAAAATCATATCTTCTGTAAATCCATAGGTTAGAGTGGCTCTAGAAATTTCTTCTCGGGTTAACACCGCAGATTGTTGGGTTCCCAACGGATTTGTGGGTATCCATTGACTATGGTAATACATACGAAAAGGGTTTTCGTTATAGTTATAATATTGTGTCGCGTGACGATTTCTTCTAGCACGTCTTGCCGTTTGATACTCCTCTACACGGTAAATAAGTTCTCGAATATTGGCATTGTATTCACGAATATTCTGGGAATAGTAATAGATCATTTCATTCAACATTTCATATTCGTGATCTGTATGACGTGTATGTCTTTCGGAATTATTACTTCTTCTAGATGTATTGGGAGTGGGAGTGGGATTGGGATTTATATTTTCCGCATTTATGGGAGAAATGGGTTCTTGTAGAATCTGGTTCGTATAACTCTGTAATACATTGAATAGTCGGTTTTCCAGGTTTTGCCACACGACATTTGAACTTGGGTCCATCAATGATTCCTAATAGAATATAAAGTTTTATCTTTATAAATCTTTATACCGTTATATATTTATCAAGATGAATGTTGAAAAATACAGAAAAAAGGGTCAAACCGGATTGGTGAATCTTGGAAATACATGTTTTTTGAATTCGTGTATGCAGGCATTAAGTCATACCTATGAATTATCGGAATTTTTATCCTCTAAGAAATGTGAATCGCATTTGAAACCCGATCTTCCCGATTCCATTATTACCAAAGAGTGGAATGACTTACGTGAAATCATGTGGAAGAATAATGGGACCGTTTCACCGAATCGATATGTTTATTATGTTCAGCAAATTGCCGGATCTAAGGGTAGGGATTTATTTACGGGATGGGCACAGAATGATATGCCCGAGTTTTTACTATTTATGATCGAGTGTATACACAATAGTGTGTCACGTCCCATTTCTATGAGAATAACTGGAACAATCGAATCCTCGGTAGATAAGATAGCAACGGAATGTTATAAAATGTTACAGACATCCTATCAAAAGGAATATTCCGAAATCGTGGAGTTGTTTTATGGAATATATATTTCGGAACTGATGTCAATGGATGAAAAACGCTCACTTTCTTTAAAACCAGAATCTTTTTTTATATTAGATTTGCCTATCCCAAAAAAGAATGCATCGCTTATCGATTGTTTTGATGCTTTTACACAGCCGGAAGTTATGGATGGGGATAATGAATGGTTTAATGAAGCTACGGGAAAAAGAGAGCCAGTGAAAAAACGAATCACCTTTTGGAATTTTCCCAAGGTTTTGGTTTTGACGTTGAAACGGTTTTCACACGATGGTGGGAGAAAACTCCAAGATCATATTGATTGTCCTATCGAAAATCTCGATCTTTCGAAATATGTGAGCGGGTATAATCCGAGGAAATATGTTTATGATTTGTATGCGGTTTGTAATCATTCAGGAGGGACATTAGGCGGACATTATACGGCGTATGTGAAGACGGCGGATAAAGAATGGGTGCATTTTAATGATGTGAATGTGGAGAAGGGGATTTCTCCAACAAACATCATCACACCAAAAGCGTATTGTCTGTTTTACCGCATAAAGGGAACCTACGGTTCCCTTTAAATCCCTCCCTGTAGGGGAACCAAGGTTCCCCTACGACCCCTCCTTTTAATGACCAATAGTAGAGGAGGGATCTGAAGGGAACCAAGGTCATCAGAAGCAGCGAAGCTGATTCCAGACCCTACGACCCCTCTTTTTTTAAAAGAGAAGTATCACAAATGAAACCCGATCAGCTTAAAAGGAAGGGGTCTTAGGGGAAACCTGGGTTTCCCCTAAAAAAATACCTTGTTATATTATAGTTTATTATTATTATGTCAAGTCCTGGAATTATACCTCCGAATATTCCCCCTGTCGGAAATGATGTAAGTGGATCGTTTGTGTCCGGTGTAAAAGATACAGGTTATTTTTTATTTAATAAAAACACATTGACCGCTATTGCATGGATAGTATTAATAGGAATCATAGTGTATTTAGCTACATCATCATTTTCAAGAACGGATGTAGCTGAAGGAAGTGGTACTTTATTATTTAGTCGTTCTTTTGATATGGTTGTTTTTGGACTCTTATTGTTATTGTGTGTTTATGGATATTATTCATCGGAAGGAAAAGACCGGGAAAATATTTTACAATGGGTTTTTGTATGGACACGTGATTTTTTGAATCATCCATGGCCATCTTTTATAGAAACCACCATATTCGCCATCATATTTTATGCGATAGTATATTTATTTAGAATTCCGAGGTCGCCTGAATTTGCACCTATGTCGGTTTATATTGTTGAGCAAAAAATATGGGTGGTTTACCTTATGTTGTTAATTGTGGCATTTTTCAAATATGCTTTGGATATTCCCATTATTGATATTTTGATGGGAGATCAATGGTCCAATTTTTGGAATGGACTTCCTGAAAAATCTCCGAAATTATTTGGAGATTCACGATTAGATGGAACTCCGGTTACGGCTGGGCCTGGTGTCTCCAATATGCCTGGACAAAATACACCTGGACAAAATAAAGCTGGATCAAATGCTCCTGGTTCGAATGTAAGCGTCAGTATGCCGAGTCCGGGTGTTCAAACGACGTGTACAACTGCTCCCGCACCTCCTTCTAATATGGAAGTGTTCAATATAGCCAACAATGTATATTCCTATGCGGATGCATCGAATGTTTGTGCGGCATATGGGGCAACTTTGGCTTCATATGATCAGGTGGAAAATGCTTACAATAAAGGTGCAGAATGGTGTAACTATGGTTGGTCTCAAGCACAAATGGCATTTTTCCCCACGCAAAAATCGACTTGGTTAAAGTATCAAGCAACCGATGACCAAAAGAATGATTGTGGTCGTCCCGGTGTAAATGGAGGTTATTTTGATAATCCGGAAATAAAGTTTGGCGTAAACTGTTATGGTGTAAAACCGAAACCAAGTCCTGCGGAATTAGCGGCAATTAATGCATACACCGATCCTAAATTACCAATGAAAAAAGAAGACGCTGAACTACAGAAAAAATTAGATGATATTAAGAGAAAAAGCAATTTGAATTCATTTCAGTATAAGAAGTGGTCACAGTACTAAAGTAGGGGAACCAAGGTTCCCCTACGACCCCTCCTTTAATTAAATATTTTACAATAAGCATTTTATTTATTGTAAACTTACTTGTGTTTATTTATTTTCCTTTTCTCGCAAGAATCGTATCAAATAATACTCCGAATTTTTCCTCCGATAAAAACGCCGGTTCTTTCCCATCCTTCTTATACGGTCTCCTGGAATCAAACGATGTATGCAATTCATGAACAAGTCCGACTGGAACGGCATATTTCAGCAATTTTTCATGTTTATCTTTTTTTGAACCGCCTCCGTAAATTGCCGTTTGATTATCGGATGCGATTTTATCCGCTTGATTATTCGAGTCAATAAATTCACTCATGTTTATGCCTTGTCCACCACCAACGGTACGGCTATATTTTGAAATATGGGAATCTTGGAAATTCATATATACTCGCGACGGATAATCTTTCGTTATATATATGCCAAAAAACGGAACCCGAAAAAATAAAACTTGCTATTCAACCAAATCTAAATTTATATGGCCGGGTTTATCTAATGAATCTGTAACAAATTATTTCGAGGTGATTGATGCATTGATATTATTATCATCATCTGATTGGATTAATGATGAACATAAAAGTCAATATCGCAAAAAACTGAATGAATTGGTGAAAAGCCAAAAACATAATTTTAGTAAGACGGATGAAAATTGCATAATGAACAAAATAAAAGCAATTTAGTCCTTACGTTTAATTTCCTTTACCGTTTTAACGGGTCGATTGTCTTTGATATATTGTATAACAAATTCTACTTGAGATTCGTCGGGTATTAATTTAGCTAAACATTCTTCAATATATGTATAGGTGAGAGCTCCGTATTCTTTTTTATCCACGATTTTTAGCTCGGATCCATTTCCGATGCCTATTTTTTTATTGGTCAACCCGCGTTCTTCCAAATGATCTATGATTTCCGTTTCCAATAAGTTTCGCATTTCACGAATGGTTTTCGTCTTTTCTCCGATGAGTTTTAATTGACTATCTAAAACGACCCATTTTTTTATTTTTTCGGGAAGAGTTGGATCGACGATTGTTCTTGAATCCATAAAATGTCTTATTTTATAAAATAAGGTATTTTTTTAATAAATGGAGATATCTGTGAAAAGGAAGGGATCTTTGAAAAGGGAAGGATCTTTGAAAAGGGAGGGATTTTAAGGGAACCTACGGTTCCCTTAACGTCTAAATTTCTTCATAGTCCTTTTGAAACCATTCTTACGACTGTTGCTAAGGTTTTTTAAAGCACGGCTAGGTTTGTATAATTGGTTAGCGGCTAAAAGAGCAGCGGGAACAATGGCGGCACCGAGCATGCTACCCCCACGGGAACCACCCAAACTTGATGTGTCTTTTTGTTCACCTATGCCTTGTTGTTCACTTGTGACTGGTTGTTCACTTGTGACTGGTTGTTCACCTATGCCTTGTTGTTCAACTTGGACCAGAGGATCGGTCCACGTTATTTTAACCGGAACTTCTACTGTAGATTGTGTTGCCCCTGCTGGGTTAATTGCAATGCCCACGGCCCCTTCCGGTATAGTAAATTCCCCCCCACCACGCTGTCCGCCTTTCCAGACAACAGCAGGATCGTTAAGCTTGATATGATTACTGCCCATACCATCATTTGTTTGAGCATTGGCCGCACCATAAATAGCGGCCCCGTAACCAGTAGCACCAGATCCAGTGGAATTACCACCCCACATGCAAGAACTCTTCATCATTTTTTGTGTCTTTTTTACAAGACGTTTTGATGAACTACTGCGACGTCCTTTTCCCTTTCCTTTTGGCATTATATATTTACTTCATATTTTTTATTGAACCTATGCTAAATAATTATCATAAAAGGATGGATTAGATTTCGCAATTTTGGTTCCCTGCTAAAATTTGTGGTCGATGGTTTATCTGTAAGAGACGCAATAATAAAAACAAATTGGCAACAATAATGAAAATCAAAAACACATTATAAATACAGATCATCCATAAATAGGGATAAATTTCATTATAAACGATCCCAACAACTGGACGAAGCATTTCTTTGAAATCTCGCTTAATGTCTTCATTTTGGAAGAATTGAATACATGATTCACGGACGTTTTTCATATTATTATTTATTGGGTTAACGTTTACTAAATTAGCATATTTAGTATAAAAAATGGGAACGAAAGGTTTCCCCGCTCTCGTTTTGATGACCTAACAAAAATATCAATTCATCGTATTAGAACAATGGATGGCATTTTTGAAACAAACTCCGCATTTCCGTTCGATAAAATGGTTCTAACACCGCCAACATTAATGTCAGGTGGTAACTATTTCATCAAATTTTTAATGAACGGATCGCCATTGTACATACAACCGCCTAAATGTAGAACGAAGGGTGGAATTTCCAAGGCAGGAAAGAAACTTTATAGTGATCTCATGTTTACGAATGAGAATCCTGATTTTATTCAATGGATGGAAGATTTAGAATCTACCGTATGTAAATCAATCTATGAAAATCGTGCAAAATGGTTCGAGTCTGAGATGGAGCTACATGATATCGAAAACTATTTCACGTCACCTCTCAAAATTTACAAGTCGGGTAAGTTTTATTTAGTTCGAACAAATATACCCACACGTTTAGGAAAAATATCACTCACCATTTACGATGAAGATGAGAATGTGGTGGATCATGAATCGTTAAAAGAGGAAACGAATCTAATAACCATTTTAGAAGTACAGGGGATAAAGTGTTCAGCACGTAGTTTTCAGATCGAAATCGAAGTGAAACAGATGATGACATTGAATCCTAGTGATTTATTCGAGAAGTGTATTATAAAGACGAATTCCAAGCCCAAACCAATAATAGAACAAGAAGAACCTAAATCCGAAGAAAAAGAAGATTTTCCTATTGAAAATATAACACTTACCGCTTTAACCTCAAATGCAGTTTTAGAACAAGATCCTCCCATAGAAGAAAATGAATCAGAATCAAATGATTTAGGATTAAATGACATATTGGACCAAGAAGAAAAAGAAGACGAAAAAGGTGAAGAAATTATTTCACCCGAACCTCATGGACAAGAGCAAATTCTGGATATTGGTGTAGAAAACGAATTTATCGAAGATTCTTTAGCTGAATTTCAATTGGAATTGGACGCTGTTCCGGAAACTGATACGGTTCAATTGAAACCGAGAAATGACGTTTATTATGAAATGTATCGTGCGGCAAAACGAAAAGCAAAAATGGCGAAAAATTTAGCGTTAAAATCTTATTTAGAAGCTAAAAATATTAAAAGCACATATATGCTGGATGATGTTTCGGATACAGATAGTGATGACTATGATGAAACAGATGAGGATCGATTCTTGGAAAATTTAGAGAAAGATGAGATAAAAGAATAATTGTTTAGCATATTCTTATTCTAATATCAATACTCTTTTAGAATCATGGACAATTTTATGAATTTTGGTAAAGAAGGATGGGAAAATGAGAACCTTGGTTCCCTGCTACTCTAGCAATACTGTAAATAATTTTATCCTACGTTTATATAAAAGAAAGAATGTTTAAACAGCTTTCAAATTTTTTGAAGTCCAATGGCATGTGGATATTCGTAATTATAGTTGTCATATTTGCTATTTGGCTTTTAACTTCTTATTCTAATGGTAAAAAATCGGTAAAGGATACGTTCGATGGTTCTTTGCCTATGGGCCCCGTTTCAAATGCTTCTCCTGTCGCTGAAGCCCAAAATCCTATTTTGAAACCCGCCATTGCCGTATCAGAAGTTAAACCAGTAACTACGATTGGATCTTCTTCGAATGCATCGTGTGGATATTCTGGACAGCCTGTAGCCAACCCTCAAGACTTATTGCCCATTGATAAGAACTCGCAATGGGCTGCTTTGAATCCTGTCAATAACAGCAATCCTCAGATCCCTGATTTACTCCAGGCCGGAAATTTGATCGGGTTAGATACAATTGGACAGACATTAAAGAATGCCAACTTACAGTTACGCTCTGATCCCATTATCCCCAAGAAGGATATTGGACCCTGGAATCAGAGCACATATGAGCCCGATCTTGGACGTGTTCCTTTGGAGTTGGGTTGTGGCCAGCCTTAAATAAGGGAACCTACGGTTCCCTTAAGATCCCTCCCTTTTTGTTCACTTATCTGTAAATAATAATTTTTATTCTTATATTTAAGAATAAAAATAAAAAAATAAATCAATCAAAAAGGGAGGGATCTTACCCGAAGGTGTAAGCTTCGTTGAAGAACCTTAGCGAAGCAAAAGGGTTCCCTTAATTCTTTAATTTGTGCCGATATTATATGCCACGTGATATCCAAACCCATATTTTCCCCAACGGATTCCGTCTAATTCATGAGACTCCCGCAAATAAACTCGGAATATGTGCTTTACAGATTTTTGTGAATTTTGGGTCGGCACATGAGACCGATGATACAAGAGGAATGGCACATTTCATTGAACATATGTGTTTCAAAGGAACAAAACATATTCCAAATCCATTGAATATATTTAAGAAACAAGATAATATTGGTGGATCGTTTAATGCATATACACACCAACGTTATACGGTATATGTTTCCAAGGTGAATAATGATGAAATAAAACCATCTATCGATTTGATCGCAGAAATGATGTTAAATTCGAGTTTTCCCGTCAGTCCATTAAAAAAAGAAGAACATGTGGTTATAGAGGAATGTTTAAGATCGGAAGACGATGCCGCATCGGTTTTGGCGAATGATGATATGACGATATTATTCGAAGGGAGTTCTTTCCAGTATCCGATTGATCATATATCTTATCATAAAAAATTGTACCCATACAAATCCGTTGTGGATTTATACCATCTTTTTTACAGACCTGAAAATATGATCATGAGTATTGTTACGGAAATTCCATTTCATACTATGCTGAAAATGGTAGAGAAATCACAATACACAAAGACAAACCCGATGAAAAAAACCGATCAATTACAATTACGTAAACATATGTTATATTTTACCACCAATAAGCCATACGGAAATATAAGATATCATCTTCATGAGAAAAAAAATACGGAAACCACACATGTATCCATTTCCTTTAATACGTGTAATCAAGATAACGAGGATAAATATATTATTGATATTTTGAAGCATATTTTAGCGGGAACATTTGGTAATAAATTATTCATATTATTGCGTGAAGAAAACGGTTTAACGTATAAATCAGACTGTTTGACAGAATATAATGAATATTCCGGTGTTATAACGTTATATGCACAAGTGAATAAGAAAAAAGTGATAAAAAATGGAAAGAATCCGGGTTTGATTCCGTTATTGATCGGATTTTTGAATCATCTCCTTCAATATGGTGTAACTACAGAAGAATTCAATATAGCCAAAAAGAACAAGAAGTCGAAATTGAAATTGGAACTAGAGTCCTTAGAAAGTCAGGCGAAACATAATGGACGTGAATGGTTGATTTATGGAAATGCGGATGAAATCGTTCCAATAAAGAATTATTATGACGTATATTTCAAATCGATAACGAGGAAACAAGTTCATGATATAATAAAAAAATATATCAAAAAAGAGTCGATGGTTGTATCCATGGTTGGTCCAGATCTTCCATCGGAAATAGTTTTAAATAGAGAATGTATACAATTGACCTAATAATACTTTTCTCCAACTATTATAGAAGTTAAATTGAAACATGGATCGTCTAGATATTTTAGCCTATGTTATGATTTTGCTAATTGTGGGATTATGTATTTATATGTATTTAGAATCAGACGCGTTTCAATTGAAATGTATTGTATCCACTGTGGACGGTAATAAATATTGTGTAAGGGAAAGGGCTAAATTACAAGAGGCTGCGGATCTATTGGCAAAAATAACGGAAAAGTGTAAGAGTCTAGTCGAATATGTGGTAAAAAATAATCCGGAGGATGAACGTGCGGAACGTTTGAAAAAGGGGTTTCATCCACAAAAAGTAATGGAGACCTTACCTACGAGTGAATTTACTGCTTATAGTGAGAATAAGGGTGAGAAATTGGCATTTTGTTTGAATAAGAAACGTAAGGGTGAGGACAATATGATTGATGAGCATACCTTAATGTTTGTGGCAATACATGAATTATCGCACATTGCTACAAAATCTATTGGACATAAGACCGAGTTTTGGGAGAATTTCAAGTATCTTTTGCAACATGCAAAGGAAGCGGGACTACATAATCCCGAGGATTATAAGGATAAGCCTACAGAGTACTGTGGAATGAAGATACACGATAATCCATATTACGATGTCTAAGTTAAGGGAACCTACGGTTCCCTTAAGATCCCTCCCTTAAATTCAATATTTTTCAAGGAAGGTTGGTTCCAGCGGTATCCACCGGGAACCCAAAATAATTATGTGGTTTTTCTAAATTTATTAGTTGTTACGGAAATTGGTAAGAAACTATTATACCCGAAGGGCGGGAAGGGGTTTTAGGGGGAACCGTTGGTTCCCTTTATTAAAGAATTCATATTTTGTCCTATAATATCTTTTGTCGTGTTTGTATTCGATAAATCAATGTCTCGTTTTCCCGTTGGTGTATTTTTTTTCAATACGTAATTCGGATTATTGCTACTCGTTGAATACAAAGGGATTTGTTTATGACCTTTTGATAAAAGCCGGTTACAAATACTACGATGTAATACCGGCATCGCTACATTATGTCCATAAGCCCTCAAGCATTCTATAAAGGCCTCAGTAAACGCACCCACCCATTGTTTAGACTTAGTATCATATGTATCATCACTGATCTGATCATCTTTACATCCGCTAAACATATGAATGTTCGGATTCGTCAAGGAAATATTATTTATTTTTGTAGATTTGTATACATTTTTAGGTAAACATTCGAATGACCACGGCAAATCACATACCGTACCACTATGACAAGAATCGAATAACATCATAGTATCGCATTTTATCCGTTTTATAATAGTTAAAATGTCGTCATCAACAATAAAACCCCTCTGTTGATAATCCACAGGAACAATTACATCATCCAAACCATCCGATTCATCTCCATTATTATCTTTTATTTGAGCACCATGACCACTATAGTGGAACCAAAACTGACTCATTTTCGAAGAATTTGCGGCTAGATATGCCAAATATCCAATAATATTATCACAGGTGGGTAATGCATTTGCTTTTATTTTATTTTTTGTATCGTCATGTAGTAAAATGATATTTCCGGGTAAATAACCATAAGCATCGATTAACATATTACGCATATTTATGATATCATCAACACATCCATTTAGACGATTGGATGTATCGTAATAATTTATTCCGACCAATAAAGCTACTTTCGACATAAAATATATAGTATAGGTCTAGAAAATTACTGGACATTTGTGCATTGCGTAAGCCCGGTTTTCCCTTTCTTTACGTATTATATAATGGAGGAAATATTAAATACAGTAGGATTAAATATTCCTGAGAATAGTTACAACGTAAATAATGTATATAAAGTTCACGTATTTGATTCAACCGGAAATATTACAAAGATATATATTTTTTGTGCGAAAGCGAAGACACAGGCTAATTTAAAAGAATTGTTTAGCGATATAGAACTTTCGCTTCATGAATTAAACCATGTAGAGTATATATTTTCAGATCAATTAATACATCCCGATGATTCCATCCGTATTTTAAAAAAGAAAATAATCGCCGAAATTGGAATCGATACGATTGCATATGAAGAATTGTATATTTTCGGGTTTATGAAAACGAGAATCGATATGAAAGACATATATCAAAAAATTACGAAAAACGAAACCTTGGAAATTTCAAAGGAACAATTTCAACAAATAGCTATAAACGTAAATGCTGACTTAACTACGGTTAAAAATATAGATTTTGAGAAAGATGTTTTTTCATATGATGATTTTATGGAATTACAGATGGAGTCCGATGTTACAACTTATGTAAATAAACCTATTGGTATGGAGTTTCATAATTATTATGATTTTTCATTTTCCGCCAATCCTTTTCATATTCATTCCCGTGATGCAAATAATTTCGAAATAGATCCTAAAAATCAGTTACTTACATTCGAAAATCAGCTTCTTTTGAATTTTGGTAAAGTCGAATCAAACAATATATATTTATGTGTTGCAAAAACAATGTTCGATTATGCGAATCGTGCTGGTATTTCACAAGAATATGTATCTGAGACATATTACCCACAATTATTCAATAAAGGGATTCGTGGAAAAGACGATTTGATTGAGGAACATCCTCAGATGTTAAAGGAAACATCGAAATCGATCACCAAGGCTACAATGAATTTTTATAAAGGTATGGATATGTTTCATGAAATATCTTGGAACGCACCGGAAGAATTAAAATATGTGGAACGCGGAATATCAAGATATTTAATTACAATGCGATCTTCTGATTTTGATCATCCATTTCCCTTGGACGTTTTATTTAAAAATATTCATGCAACCAAAGAGATGCCGTTCATAAAATTCAATCCCGGAGCAAGACGTGAAAACATGTATCGTTTTTATTCAGATAAAATCGCGAAAAATGGGAAAAAAATACCGTTTTTGCAGGAATCCGTAATTATGAAACTATCGAAAGAAATAGGAAAATCGCATCAGCTTTCCATATATTTGAAAAAAACGTATAAGAATCGAGAATATAATATCGTTATCAGTTTTGATGCGAATTCTAAGATACAATTGAAGGGTGAGTTATCTCCGCCATTATTGGTTGACGAATTGCAAGAATTTATTGGGCTAGCCTTAAATCCAATTATAGTTATGGTGCGTGGATATCTATATTCTTCTGGGTATTCCTTACATAGTTTTCGTTCGCTACACGATGAAACTATTGAAAAATTTAATTTTAAATATTCGGCTATATTATCGATTGATAAAAAAGTGGATTTGAAAAAATACAAGGCGTGTATATCAGGAATATTCGATATTATATCGGATGATGTAACAAAAGAAAGCGGTGCTCAACTCAGATATAAACGCGTGGAAAACTTTAAAGAAATGGATGCTCAATATTCTTTTATTACAGAAATCTACCAACGTGCCGGGGATTCAAAAGAAGTAATAGAGGCTCTTATGGAGACATATCAAATGTCGGAACAGGATGCGGAATTCCGTTTGGCACAATATTCATCGGAACATCAGCAATTGAAGGGGAAATTCTTGGAAAATCCTGGATTCCCAGTGATTTTTAAAATGATCGATTTGAAAAATGACATATTGATCGAGGTGGACGAAATTATTCATCCGGATTATATTCAAAATTTACATGTGTATATTGATAGTATTTTACGTATGACACAACAAAATATAGGTATATCGGATAAAATCTTGGAAAAGGTAAAAGCGGCTTTGACTAAAAAAAAGATAGAACAGGAAACAAAGGATAATTTCGGGCAAGAAAACGTGATAACTACTACGGGAATAGTAAATTCAACGGAGCTATTTAAAATACAACCCTTACAATTTGGAAAAGATGAAGAGCAGTTAGATGACGATGATGATGCAGGTGGTATTTATTTCGAGGATGATTATGATTATGATGATATCGAAGATGTAGAAGAAGAATACACAGGAGGTGGAACTGGATTTGTCGATGAAGTTACCGATGATAAATATGTCGCAAATATTGACGGAATGCCTTTGAAAAATCCGAATCCGTTTTTGAAATTAATGACGAGTAGAGAACCATCTCTTTTCTTAACCGAAAAACAAGGGAAATATGCATTATATTCTAGTGCGTGTCCTTTTTCCGATAGAAGACAACCTGTAATTTTAACAGACGCCGAAAAAAACCGCATAGACTCTACAAACCCAGGATCTTATACGAAAGCATTGAAATATGGAACCGATCCAAATAACCCATACTGGTATATATGTCCAAGATATTGGTGTTTCAAAACGAATTCCAGTATATCTGAGGAAGATGTGAAAGCTGGAAAATGCGGAGACGTTATACCACAAAATGCGAAAGTAGTTCCAAAAGGGGCATATGTCTATGAATTTGGTAATCCCAAGGAGCATTTTGATAAGGATGGGAAATATAAACCACATGTTCCTAGTTTTTTAGATTCCAAGAAACATCCGAAAGGTTTATGTATACCTTGTTGTTTTGCAAAATCGTGGGATTCTAAGCAGCATCAAGAACTACGTGCAAAATGCTCACAAGAAGGTGCAGCGATACCCGTTCAACCAACCGCAAACGCTGGTGAAAAACAGAGTTTTTATGTCATGAGTCCGAGTTTGAGTCCTTTGCCTGAAAATCGTTGGGGGTTCCTTCCACTTTCCTTACAGTATTTTTTAGGAACGGATAATAGTTTGGCGGTTACGAAGCAAAACGCTGCTTTAATAAAACCGGATACACCGTGTTTATTGCGATTCGGTGTTGAGCATAATGACACACAGTCATTCTTGGCGTGTGTTGCTTATTATTATGCATATAAGCAAGAATTGGAAAAAATACCAAAAATATCAGAAATGCGTAGACTGTTAGCAGAGTCTTTGGATCTTGATTTGTTCTTGAAATATCATAATGGTAGTTTAGTTTCCATTTTCCGACCTAAAAAAATAGAACAAGAATCCGTGGATATCGATAAACATATGAAAACGAATTTCGCGAAAACGATCGATCTAAATAATGAATCACAGTTGGATTTCTTGGAAGAGACGATTGCAGCCTTTGATAATTTCATTGCATATTTGAAGAATGAAAGCTCGGAGATAGATCATACGTATTTATGGGATATGGTTACCGATCGCAATCCCAAATTAATGCGTGACGGATTGAATTTGGTCATCTTGGAAATTAAAGATTCAGATGTGACAAATAATATTCAATTAATATGTCCATCTACCACATATTCTCAAGTTACATATAATCCGAGTAAAGAAACCATTGTATTGATAAAACAAGATGTATATTATGAACCTTTACAATTGTATCAATTAGAGGGTGAAAGCAATGTTATTGTGAAGAAAGCGTTCTTGGAGCATAGTGCAATGAGAAATGTGAAGACGATGTTGGAATTAATAAAGAGATCCACACAAAAATTCTGTCATCCACTTGCAAGTAAACCAAATGTATATAAATTCAAACAAAATATAATCGCAGCCGAATTATCTAGAATCTTACGTATGTTTCATTATAACATAGGGAGTCAGATTTTAAATTATAGCAAAAAAGTAATAGGTTTATGTATAAATAAAGACGAAGGACAGAATTTTGTATTTGTACCTTGCTATCCATCCAGTGTATTGGATGGAATTAAAATTCGATATATGGATGAAGATGGAATTTGGTTAGATTACAAAACGACACGCGATCGTTTGGTTACGATAAGTCGTGAGACTGGGGGGAAAGTCTTATGTTTACCTAAGTTGAAAATGATGGAGGATAAATTGATCGTAGGAATTATGACGGAAACCAATCAGTTTATTCAGATTGATCCCCCGGCGGAAGATGTATTTACAGATGGTTTGAATAAGGTGGAACATTATGATTATCCCATCAAAAATAAAGAGAGTGTAGATAAAACCCTTGCAACAAATTCAAATCCAGATCAAGATCGCGTAAGAACTATACATAACATAACGGTTGAGAGTCAGTTTTATAATGTATTTCGAAGTGTGATTCGCATCGAACTCAATGAATTTGAAAATAGGGGTTTAAGAAAAAGTATCCAGACCATCTTGGAAAACAATGACATATTATATCATGCCAAGTTATTGAAAGTGGATAAATTATTGAGGCAATTAACCAAAGACTCTGTTACATTTCAAACGTTTGATCAAAAAACGGTAGATGCATTTCGTGAAATAACATTATGTAACGAAGATCAAGATGGAAAATGTGTATCGGATCCGTCTAAGCGGCATTGTTTAACCGAAGATGGAAATAATGGATGTAGAACCATTTTCCCGAAAACCCATTTGGTAAGTGGAGTGGATAATGAAAAAGTATATTTTGGTAGAATCGCAGACGAATTGATAAGATATCGTAGAATTCGGTTATTTATGTTTCAGACGAAAACTTATTTGAATATTACGAATACGGAATATCACATTGATGACAAGGAACTGTTTTTATTAGAAAGTTTGCTAACACGTGAGTACTTTAAAGACTTGGATCCTTATACTCGAAATCAATATATTACGAATATACATTATGATGACGCACAACCGGAAGAGTCACAACCATACGCAAATGATCTTTCTTTGGCTGAACAATTTGCATTGACGCAGGACGAGGAAAAGGGTGAAACAAATATGACAAAATATATATTAGATTGCATAAGAGAAACGAAAGGGCGGGTTGTTGGAAATGATAAAGTGGGGTCTTGGAGACCTTATTTTCCTAGCTCGGCAAAAGAAATTGTTTTTATGAATTCAGTGACATGTAGTTTTATTCCTTTGATTTATATTTTACAACAGGTATTGAAATCACCGATTTCCATACAAAATATAAAAACGACTCTTTGGAATGGGTATTCGAAATTGATGGAGTTATATCGTGACAAGATTTTATATATTTTACGAAACCAAGGGAAACGTGAATTGATAGATCTCATATTCACCAAAAAGTCGACATTTGAGCATGTGATTTTCAGTGATGGATATTATATTACCGATCTGGATATATGGGTTTTATGTAATTCTACCCAGTTACCGGTCATTCTGTTTTCTTCGACAAAGTTGAAAACGTTGTTGAATGAAGTAGATTGGTTACGTCTTGGATCCGGAAAAGGAGAACCGAAAACGAAATATTTTTTCATACGTTCTCCGGCAAATGTGGCTCCGAATAAGCCCCCGGCTTATCAAATGGTATCCCCCGCATTTAGTTTGGATGAAATGAAGGATGATATGTTTTTGAAGGCGGAAAGAGGTGATTCAACATATGCTGGAAATATGCAGAAGATTGAAAATTATTTGGCTAAGTATCATCTCATAAGGGGAACCATAGGTCCCTCCTTAAAGTAAAGAAATCTTGTTTTATTAACATAATTTTTTCATGTTAATAAAGCAAATAAAAGGGAGGGATCTTACCCGAAGGGAGAACCGTAGGTTCCCTTAAACCTCATCCGTAACAACCTTAAGTCTCTTCTGAGCAGGCTTACGCTTGGGTTCCACACGCTTGAAATCACCATCCACTGCCTCGACAGCAGGGCGGCTGCGATAAGGACGAGGACGATCCGTCTGACCCTGGGGCTGCGTCGAGAGAGCCATCCTACGAGTCTCACACATGATCGATCCACCAAGAACACCCGACACATCAGTGGCATGATACTCATGCTTCTCATTCTCCGACTTCACAAGGGTAAAGTCGACATACTCTCCCTGCACAAGATACTTGTACTGAGAGTTATTTACACGAATCGAGGTATAGTGTACGAAAATATCCTTTCCGGAATTCTCGCCCTCACCGGAAACGGTAATAAAACCAAAACCGGCCTTGTTATTGAACCACTTTACCATACCAGTAAGACGCTCCGAAGTTTCTTGCGTTGTAGTCATTATGCTTTCCAACTATGATATAATATTGGTTTATTATTTATATCATTTGACCAAATATATTTTATTTATTTATTATAAAGCAATGAAGCTGGGCTTTAAAAAATGGTTTTCGATTTTAGGTTTACTAGCGGCAATTATAATTTCTCTTGTAATAGGATTAACCTTTGATTTATCTATTTTAGAAGGTGCTGAAACTATGGCACCGGAAGGAGAAATTGTAACCGATGAAGAAGTTATACCGGAAGAAGAAGTTATACCGGAAGAAGAATTTAAAACGGAAGAAGAAGTTATACCGGAAGAAGAAATAACATTAAACGACAATATGCCAGACTTATCCCTTAGTGATTCCACGCCTTCAATGAGAAGAACACCGGGAACAGAAGCTTTTGATAACTTTATGAATAACTATGCAACAGAATCATTTAGTCTCATTCAAAATTTTTGAATTTATAATTTGGTTTCTCTTTAAATTCAAGTGAATATGAATATTTTAAAAATGAATGCATACTAGGGTTGTCTTTTACAAAAGACGTTAAATTCTCCCATTTCTTTAGTTCGTGCCTTTCAAAACGGTTATCCCAAGGTAGAGATCCAAAAAGCATATACATATAAATATAGCAAGCGGATATAATATCATCGCGTCTACTCGGCTCCCAGCCATTGTGAATATTGATACTCATGAATCGAGGTGTACCAATAAGATCGATTTTATCTTTTTTCTCTGGAATATGTTCCTTTTCTGAATCGACATACATGGTAGCCATACCGAAATCGATTAGAAAAAGTTCCGTTCCTTTCATCATGAAATTTTGTGGCTTGATATCACGATGAATAACAAATTGTTCATGGATGGATTCGATTATATTTAAAATGACTTGAAAAATCTTATCCTTTTGTTCCAAGGATATGTTCCCGTTGTTTTCGACATAGGATTCGAGTGATTGTTCATAATAAGTCATGACTAAGGTGGGTGATTCCAAGAAGACACCGAACCAATGAACCAACGGAATGAATTTGCATCCGTTTTTATAGAGGTAATTTAGGATAGTCGTTTCTGTCCTTAGGATTTTGACCGCGTTGAATTTATGTTCGAGTTTTACGGCGACGAGTTCTTCGGACCTTATGTTTTTTCCTTTATAAACCGCACCGAACTTTCCTTCACCTATTTTTTCCAAGATTTTATATTTCTTTTTTATGAGTAATAAATCGGACATATAAAGTTTCAAAAATAATGTTTATATATTGTATATTCTAAAATGAAAAAGAATATGAGTGGCAAAACAAAAAAACGAGAAAAAACTTGAAAAAAGTGGGTGGTGCGGACATATTAAACTCTATATTTAGTATTATCTTTGTTATGTGCCTATTTGGTGCTCTCGTTAAACAACAAAACAAAGAGGAAGTCATTAAAAAAATGACTGATGAAATTAAAGCGTTAGAGAATGGAAATATGCATGACATCAAAGAGTTTTTTAAACATATACCAGAAGAACTTCCTCAAGATTGGGAAACAAAATTAAGAGACGCCACTGACGTAAGCAAGGCTCTCAAAAAATCATTAGGAAACGCGGATCATTGGACGGGGAAATCCAATAAGATATCAGCTGCACTACCATCTGAAGGTCTAACAAAAGCTAAAGAATTGATAAGAGAAATTGCTTTTCGTCTCGAACATAAAGATAAAAAGGGGGAATCAATTACGTCACGTGAATTCAACAAAGAGAGATTGGACTATATAGAAAAGGGATTGGACAACTTATCTGGTAAAACTAAAAGATCACAATCTGCTCCTTCCGGAACAAGAAGATCGAGAAGCAGTGCATCAAAAGCTTATGCGGCAGCGGAGATGGGAGCTTTACCCAAGGAATGGAGTGTTACTCACGCAGCAATGGGTAGAAGTAAATCAAGGGGTTAAATTATAACCCAATTTTTTAATTGTATATATATGATATAAGTAATATGATATATGTACAGCTTTTGGTTCTATGTTTTTCATTTATAATCATATGGATAATTTTATCGAATTTTAGAGAAAGTCAAAATAAAACAATCGGAAACAAAGAATCCATGCGAACAATTCCAAGACCGAATCCAGAGTATGATCCCAATGAATATATAACGATAAAAGATAATCCAACGCGGGTTCAAAAAATAAATATCAATGATGAAATTGATTCTATGATAAAACTCTATTTTGGACGTAACAATATACCCACAAAACTATGCATAGCGATGTATTATGAATATTTCGTGAATCAAGGTAATGTTTCTATACAAAATAAGATGAGATTAAAAGACCTGTGTTATTATATTTTACAATATGTTATACCGAGTATTCCTTCCGAATTGAATCCGAATCCAATCATAGATTGGCCATTCATCGAATTTTTATCGAATTCTTTGACATCATATACTGTTCAATCTTCACGCACATATACGCCATTTGTTATGTATGAAGTTACACCATATGATTATGATCAAATGAACTTGAAGGATGGGAATGGTTCAGGTGCACCGGGATTAAACACACCCGGGTCTGGAAACTCAAATGGTAATGGTTCATCTAGTTCGTCAAATAATGCTGGGACAAGTAGTGGAAATGGTGGAAATGGCTCGAGTTGTGGATGTCCCACTGCATGTTTTGCAAATTTATTAAAAAATATGAATAATACTTCTACTCCCGGGTCTTCTTCATCGGATTCATCTAGTTCGTCGAATAGCTCATCGACACCAGGAATGAATACCCCCGGAAAATCAATCAATACACCGGGTGGGTATTCTGCAAAAGATTTCATGGCAGATCCGTCATTATTTTCAAATACAAACAAACAACCCATTTCGGATTTAGTAATAACGAACGAACCACAAACTGTCAAACCGGGAACCCTAGATCAAAGCATTAATGATTTCATAGGTAATTATTTTGGTGTCGATCCGAAATCTGGAATAGGAAAACCACCCGATGATTTGATGGTTCCAATGCAACTATTACCGACAAATTTTGGAAAGATGGAATTCACAGACTTTTTCAAAAGTCGATCCCTGATTGATCAGCAACATAAAACAAAATTATATGACCTAATATATTATTTTATGGAAAACATTGTTATAGGCTTACCAACGAACACGGTTCCATTTTCTTATGTGGAATGGAGACCTATCGTATGGTCATCGGTTTCTTATATTTAGATTCTCTCTATAAGTTTCTAATGAATATATAGAATGAATTTTAGCAAGATATCCGAATACATAGACGAATTAATAGAAAAAATAAAGCGTCCAGTATACTTGTGGTTTGCGTTTTTACCTTTTATTGCCTATCTAGTTTCCATATTTGGAATCATTTATTTAAATCCTGCTTACATTGATACATTGAAATCAATAACACAAATCGTAATTGCTATTATTTTGTTGATTCGGTTTAATCCGATGAAAGAAAAACATCAATTAAAAGAATATGATGAAACCATTATTTTTGGAACGGCACTAGTTTTAATTACAAATGCGTCTATAACAAATCATTTCATTAATTATTTATTTGGAAAAATATAAAAAAGAATGACAAGTAAATATAGTGTGATCATGAACGAGAAAGACATGAGTAATATTTTTATCGAAGTATTGAAAGATCCGAGTCTAAAAAATACAATAGATGTTGATTCGATTTTGGCGGCAATGGATAGAACAGAGATTAATGATTTGGGTAATAAAAGTTTGGTTGATTTGTGTAAAGAAACATATGAGGCATTGATGCAACTTGATATAGACGAGCACGAACGAGCTGAACTATGTAAAAAACTCGCGGAATATAGATTGGTTGATGAGATATATAAATTACATAAGGGAAAGCATGTACGTTGGATAAGAGAACAATCCGATAACCCATATTTAACGAACGGAGGTATAGTTGTGGATATCAAGTTCTTGGATAATGGCATTCATGTGGTATGTAAAAACAAAAATCGGTTTATTCAATATAAATTTGATGAATGTATTACATTTCAAAAGTTATCGGCGGATGAACAATTGATTTTGTCTTGTTACGAGTTTACATAAAAAAAACATTATTTACATTACGTGTCTAATATGTTATGTAAATTATTTCAAATTCACAATACGGAGATAGTGCGGAATGTTGGTTTCGTCTCTATACAATAATTTGAAATACCCAATTCTTTCAAATTCAAATGCAACATCGTCTCCGCATTCCAAAACATAGCTTTCGACAAATCCATCATGCACCGTTTTAATAAGTGGGTTTTCGTTATCTAAGAATATAAATTTTGCCGGAAAAGCATGTTTTACAGAAAGCCAATGAATGGTCGACTTGACTGATTTGTCTTTTTTCAAGTTACATGCAGCTACGTGAACAATATTGTCCAAATTGTTTTCATATTTCACAATGTCAAAGAATTTCAACCTGACCATTTTGTTTTTCGGTGATAGACGATAATAGTCATCATCGTGTTCCAACTTGAAGTCGTCACTTTCTATGTAGATTTCTCTACCGATTGTTGTACTATGACAAAATTCAGGTTTGTTCGGGATATGTGGATGATCGCAAATTTTGTCTTCATGCAAATTTGTAATGACACATTTAATCGGGTTTATTACGGCAAAGCATCTGACCGCTGTGGGATTATAGTGACCGATCAACATATGATATATAAGTTTCATGGATACAACAGTTTTCACTTTGCCTAGCCCTGAGCATTTTGCAATGGATTTTATTATTTCGGGAGTGTATCCTCGATTTCTCATACCTCTTACCGTAAGTAATGATGGATCATCATAACCAGAGACCGAACGTTCATCGATTAGTTTTTTTATATTTCGTTTCGATAGAGTATTATTTTCAATCGTGAGTTTTCCAAATTCATGAACATTTGCGGGTGACAAATTGTAACCCAATGTATTTAGTGTTCTTATACACCAGTAATATAGATCACGTCGAATATAGAACTCGTCTGTACAATATGATATTGTAATCTTTTCAAGAGCGTCTACTATACCATGGCTATAATCATAGGATGGGTAAATACACCAAGTTTCGCCTGTTTTAAAGTGAGGTGAATCAATTATTCGATACGCAATGGGATCTCGTAGGGTATGATTGTCATTCGACATATCTATTTTTAAACGAAGGACTGCTTCCCCTGGTGTGTATTTTTTATTTTTCATATTTTCAAATTCTATCAAATGGATATCTGGTGGTAAAGATCTATATTTGTTTTCAATTCCGCAGTGACGTTCTTCTTTAATTATGTCAGGTTCTGAAAAATCGACATACGCATAACCATTTTTGATCAAAATGCATGCGAATTCAAATAACTTATCAAAGTAGTCCGACGTATAGGTAACAACACCGGGATCATATCCAAGCCATTTCATGTCATTTATTATTTCGTTTACGAAATAATCGCTTTCGTTGGTAGGATTCGTGTCATCCAGTCTTAAATGACATGAATTGCCTTCTTCGTAATTTATCAACAAAGATTTACAATGGCCAATGTGAAGAAACCCGTTCGGTTCTGGTGGGAAACGTGTAATAGTAGTCATTGTTGGGATTGATTATGACTTACATGATTATAGAAAAAACGTTTCAATTTTTCTTCTTCATAGCAAATCGATATTTGCTATCAAAATTTATCTTACAAAAGGAGGAGGTTTAGATTATTAATTAAGTAACCACAAAAAGGAGAGCTTTTGAGTTATTAATTAAATAGTTAAAAAAGGAGGGATCTTAAGGGAACCTTGGTTCCCTTAACAGAGTTCTTCAACACCGCGAATAAACTCTTTCTCAATGTTCCAGCCTAACGCTTTCACCTTGGAATTACTTATGTAATATCGCATATCGTTATAAGGCCGATCTTCGATGTATTCAATCCACTCATCATAGTTATCCGTTTTTTTAATAAATCCGATTAAAATTTTTGCGACGTCCATGACAGAATATTCCATTCCTTCATCACAACCAATGTTATAAATTTCACCGATTACGCCTTTTTCCAAGATGCATTCAAATGCACGTGCAGTATCATATGCATGCAAAAAAGCACGCACAGAAGTGCCTTCACCTTGAATGGTTACTTTTTTATCTTCTTTCAGCAATTTAATGAATAGAGGTATAAGTTTTTCAGGGTATTGATTGGGTCCGTATACGTTATTGCCACGCGTAATAATAATTGGCATCTTATAAGAATGACAATACGATTGGGCGATGAGTTCAGCACCAGCCTTTGTCGCCGCGTAAGGATTCGTGGGGCATAACACAGAATGTTCTGTTTTATGTAATTCATCCACAGAATTCATGGACTCCCCATAAACTTCATCTGTGGAGACATGAACGAATTTTTTAATCCCGCGATATTTTCTACAGCACTCTAATAAAGTATGTGTTCCAAGAATGTTATCATGTGTATATTGTAAAGAATCTTCAAAAGAATTTTGAACATGACTTTGTGCAGCAAAATGAATGACGTGTGTAATGGAATGGTCTTTCAATAATTTGGTAATCAAATTGGAATTACACAAATTTCCTTTGACAAAAACATAGTTTTTGTTATTTTGAATGGTTTTATCTACATTATTTAAGTCGGCACAATAATATAATGCGTCCAAATTAATAAGATTAAAATTAGCACCTTGTTTTGGAAAATAGTAGTTGATAAAATTGCTACCAATAAAACCACACCCCCCCGTTATCAATAGATTTACCGCATCTTCGGGAACCTCATTTATTTCAGAAAGTTCACATACGACATTTTCAATAGGCGGGAGTGTTTGTTTATATTGGAATAACATTTCCCGAACAGAATCCTTGATATTTTTTACATGCGGAAAATAAAACTCAAGCTTCGTTGTTTCCAAGAAATTATTGGAACGATCTGCCGCTAAAATGGCACGCTGTTCTTCCTGGCTGAAATTCTTCCATACGAATTTTGGATCAACGATTTCTTTGTACATTTCCAAGATTTCATTATGACTAATAAGACCCGGATTTGTCAAATTTAACGTTCCAGTTGTCTTTTTTTTCATGAGTTCAAGAACCATTGGTAAAAGTTCAGGCAAAACCGTCATGGAATTCGGAACGGAGCAAACTTTTTCATAAGTAACGATCTTGGTAATAAAATTACGTCCATTTTTTTCGCCAGTGATAGGCATTCGAATGCGAAGATTCAATACGTAATCCTCATATAGGTGCATGAATTTATCCGTGAACCCTTTTACTACGGAATATGACGATCCGAAGAAATTGGGCTCAGATTCTTCATCAAACCCATTTTCTTCTTTTCCAAATGGGTGATCTTCGTCAAATTTAAAGATACAGCCTGTTCCTAAATATGTATAGTGTATTTTTTTGGTCTTGGAAATCTCAGCAAGTAAAAGTGGAGAATAAAGATTGTCCCGAACGTTTTCTACTAGTTTTCCTTCTTGTTCTAAATAATCTATGGTGGTGTATACTTTGTCTCCTATTTTTCCATGTGTTCTACCTATAAAGGAAACGATGTTGGTTGGTTGATAACTTTCTATTTCTTTCAAAATTCCGTCGTAATCATCCGCTCTACAGGTTGCAGATTTATACTCCGTTCCGGAATTTTGAAGAATATTAACAAATTGCCCACCAATCCAACCATTCGATCCAAACACTAAAACTTTCATTTTGTATAGATAAATTAAAATATATTTTAATGTTATAGAAAACGTAATTATGAATATAACCTGGGATTTGTTATTTTCATATTGGTTATTTTTCTGGTTTTTAATCTATTATATATTTATTCATTTTACAATTGAAGGGAAACTGTTTAACTTTATTAAAAAAGCAGCAAATCCGATAGTTGGATTAATAGTAGCATCTATCGAAAACGTTATTACATTACTATTGCTAATTTATAAAAATAATGGGTTTATATCTACAATTACCTACCTTTTTTCTATATTTCTATTCAAGGGTATTCCAATATATTTGCTAAAAGATTACGACGTTCATGTATTTTATAGTTCTATTGCTTTTTTAATAGTTTTTTTAATATATTTGGTTTACGTAATAGCGAAACATCAAAATCCTTTGGAAATTTATAAAACAACGTTTGAATCAATATTGTTCGAACAAAAAAATACACCTTTTTTCAAAATGGCATCTAACCTTTCGAAATTCGTTTTCTTGTAAATTTATTTTGTAATTTGAATGACCGATTTCGTCTGGTCTTTTCTTTTTTCAGTATCAAATAAAAAAATTCTCTTATGGTATACATTAATTTTCTCGATATTTCTAAATCGAACTCTTTATCTAACCGTGTTTTTATACTTTTATTAAATGAAAGGTTTCGTTTAAACCAGTCTACCAATTCTATGTTTAATATAGAAAATTCTTCATTGTTTATACTACTCGATATGAACCGGTTTATAATTTCATTGGTCTCAAGACTATGATAATAAGGTTTTGGTTGAATATAAAAGACTTGATCGGTTTGCATTTTCGGGAAAAAACTATCATCTATGAAACATAACTCCGCCGATTTTGATAATAATGTGCATTTTAAAAAATCACTATAGCTTTTTTCATGAGATGTTCGTTTTGTATCCATTGTTTTATTATTTATTTTAAAAGCACATATTGGTTTTTCAAATAGATCCTTCATATTAAATTGAGTTTCAAAATAAGACAGGATATGTTCTACCCAAGGTGGTTCACATTGATTATTGGTATAGATAAATACCTTTCCACATTGTTTTTTTTGTTTTTTATGATAGAGATACTCCAAGATTGTAGTTATGCCATAACGTAGAAATTCTGGGTACATATTCATGATTTTGTTAAATGTATTCTGATCAAAGATTGCCTTACTATTATTTTTAAAACTTATAAATTGAATTCCTTTCCATAAACAATACATGTCCGAAAATGATCCTAATGTTTCATCTACGTCAAAAATGAAATGTTTTTTTCTGGGTTTCGAAATTGACGTAATATATTTATTCGGATGTATGGTTATGTATTCCATTTGTATATTTTAACATACATAGTGTGAGTATATTTTATCTACCCGTAGAACCAAATCCACCCGTTCCTCTTTGAGTAATCGATAAAAAAGCTTCATCCACAATTGTTACTAAAAATGGTTTCAAATCTGGAGAACAAATTTGAACGAGCCGTTGATCTTGCTCAACGAAATAAGGTCTTGATGATAGATTACGGAATGCACCTAGTAAAAATCCTCGATATCCACTATCTATTACTCCTACGTGATTTGATAACATTAGTGGTGTTTTGGATAAACTTGATCTTGGATATAAATAAAATCCAGTTGGGGTAGATATATTTTCCAGAGCGTTATGATATTTCATTTCACACTTCACTTGAAAATTAACCATTTTTGTTTGAGTGTCATCAAATGTAACAGATTCTGGTAAAAACAAATCGAATCCAGAGTTTGGATGAGAACTATGTAATACATCATCATTATGCTTTTCGGTTTGTGTTATGTATTTATGAAAAAGTTCCATGTTTTTAGAATCAATGTATAAATACAAAACCGGGTGCGTCTTAGCCATGTCGGTTGACTCCATATTTATGTTTGATTATCTAAAGTTATTTCTATATTATTTATAAAATATGATACAATTTAGTGACATGTTGGATGTATTGGAGTCGAATCCATTTGTTCTAACATCAATGAAGAATAATTATTTGAAAATGTTTAATTGTTCAACTGAAATGACGGATGATTTTTTTTTATTGCAAGTAAAGAAAGTATCTACTTGTGGTTCTATATTAATAGCTTATTCCAAAATAGATAATTTTGAAATAGATATATTGGCATCTGCAAAATTGATAATAGAACCTAAAATTACGCTAGGCAATAACTGTATAGGTCGAATTGAAGATATGGAATTTTGCAATAAATACAGAAATACTTCTTTGATGTACGTTTTGTTATACAAATTAAAAACTCTCGCAAAATCTTTAAATTGTACTGAATTACTATTAAATTGCGTACATGAAGATAAAAGTAAATATGAAAAATATGGGTTTCAACAAAAATACATTCAAATGTCAAGTGAAATAGAGAACGTACAGGATTTTTCGATAGGAGATGGGCAAATTGGCGTTTCTCCGGTGGACCCATCATGTAACCATTGTTTATCCATAATTCAAAGAAACGGGTTTTTGTCGATCGGTGATTTTCAAGACATAAACAAATTAAATTTGTTCATCCGTTTTATAAGTTTACATGAAAAAGAAGATTTTGATGAAGTCTTGGAAAAAAATAAGGTATTGGATGCTTTGACGACCAATGTAAAGTTGGATTATAAATTATTGATAATAGTTCAAGTTGTGGATTTAATGCAAAAATATAAAATTGCATCAAACGATGGGGTTTTATTTTTATATATGTCTAGTATTTCACCATATAATGGTTTCGGGTTTGAATGGAAAAAAGACAATGACTTTTTAGATAAGGTATTGAATGAGAAAATAATAAAAAATTATTATCAAACGTAGTTATAGTTATTGCATTTTTTTATAATTTGCCCATGAAATGGATTTCCCTTGAATTGGTGTAATCTTTTCCGCTTCATGCTCTCGGTCAAGTCTCTCTCCGTGTTTCATCGCAGAATCAATATATAATTTTTTCAAAACCTTCCCCACAAGAACCGACCCCTCATGTTGATCTACCTTTTCGTCTTCAATTAATTTAAGAACCGTTAATAACTGTGTCATTATTCCAAGATCGAGTTCGTCATTTAGAATCTTATGAAAAATGTCTGTGTAATTATTGAAAAGAAAAGGGGCGATCGTCCGAGCAAGCTCTTGGAACTTATTTGGATCAATTTGACGAAGTTCAGCTTCTGTCATTTTTAAAGTGTCCAACGCTCGAATATCGTCACGCAATTTAGTACTATGTCTAACCTTTCGAATATGTTCTGTATTATCTTCGCAATCCATCTCTCCTATCATTTTTTTAAGATTAAGGCGATCTTCAATGGTAATGTTTTCCATTTTATATAATACATATAAAAAACCTATAATTTTATATGTGTTTCAACAAAAACAATTTATTTCAATATTGTAGATAATGGAACAAAGCGACAATAAGCCATCGATTATAAAAAATATAACACCAGACTCTGTTGTATCGGGAAATATATCTGTTTATTTTGTTCCACCGATAACGACTACATATATGCAATGGGGAGAAACTGGATTAACTATTTTCTTTATTATTGGATTATTTGCATTAATATCTTATTTGTACGTATATATGAATATTAATGATTATCAGATGAGATATAACGTAATGACGAATGGATTATTATTTGGTTTTGATCCTCAAGAAAAATTTAGACAATTTATCACTGATAATCAAGCTGAAGCTATTTCTGTTGCATTGGGAACAATTAATACATCAACAGATACATTGAATCGTGCAATTGGTAGAATGGATGATAATTCAACACGTTTAACACAGAAACTTGCAGCGGATAATAAGACTACAACAAATGCTGTGGATAATTTAGGAAAAGCAATACAGGAAAATGTTGGGAAATTGGGTGGTATTCTTAATAAATTGGGAGGGGTATTAACATTAAATAGTTATATGAAGGATGGTGCCATAAAAACTACGCAGGTGCCGGTGGGGTCAAGTTATGCGGGATCAACTCCAACGCCTGGAACATAGAAAATAAATTATGAAAGAGGCAAGGGATTAATAATGATTCAAAAGAGGAGGGATTTAAAGGAAAATAATGATTCAAAAGAGGAGGGATTTAAAGGAAAATAATGATTCAAAAGAGGAGGGATTTAAAGGAAAATAATGATTCAAAAGAGGAGGGATTTAAAGGAAAATAATGATTCAAAAGAGGAGGGAT
>Ga0209088_10000023_pt1 | contig 127101 bp, 136 predicted proteins | sample S_140625_EF_Meta_FD_187324 | JGI IMG/M metagenome (GOLD analysis project Ga0209088, IMG submission 187324) | Freshwater microbial communities from Lake Simoncouche, Canada to study carbon cycling - S_140625_EF_MetaG (SPAdes) (version 2) | ecosystem: Environmental > Aquatic > Freshwater > Lake... | reverse complement strand
TGCCAGCTGCGATTGATGCTGGTTAATTGTCCGGGATTAATACCATAAAGCTTAACACCTTCAGCAACGACTTTCACCTTTGACATTTGATTTGGGGTTAAACCTTTGGATACTTTTACCCCCCCCCATACACTCATAAAAGGAACAGAGCTAGCAATGGTACAACCATTATTAAAACCGCAATTAAAAAGCCCCCCACCTCATTGGCAAGGGGCCAGAGACTTTCAGATTCCATGTTTGTTTGTTTGTGGTGTCACTTTCATTTGGGTCTCCACTGAGAGAGTTTTTACCCCCCCCCCCCATTTTTTGTACGTCAATCTGTGGCCGATTCTCCTCACTCAATGTATACATTGCAATATAGAGTTGAGATGTTGGCGCGTTGATTTACAGCCCTTCATTGTACGGCGTAAACCCGAATTTTCCGTCGTTTTCATAAAAGAACATTGCTCCGAATTCCACGTCGTAAGTCTGTGATTTGTCATCAAAGTAGAACTTTAATAGAGCATTGGAAGTGTATGGATCAATAAGGGTCAAGTCCAAGTCGGGAACTTCAATGGGGAACACGTACTTCCTCCAAAATGGGGGGATGTTAAATTTAGCATAGAAACCTCCATCAGCCCTGAAGTTGTTACCACTTGTCCCGGCATAGAACTGGGTGAACAAAGAGACCGAATTTTTTCTGTTTGATCTAGCCCAAAGACATAAAATCATCTTTTTGCCTCTGAGCTTGTCTAGTTCTTCAGGGTAACCCACTCTTGCTACCCATGCTCTAAACTCGCAAGTTTGGAAAGTATATGACGTTACCCCCGTCTCAGCCGCCTTTTGGAACCTATAGATGTAGTAGGATGGGTTTATCTGCCCTGCAGTGTAAGACCCCTGGCCAGCTCGTAAATCGATAACAACATCATTTTTTGTTCGTCTGATTATATATATTGGCTTCTGAATGGAGGCACTGGGGCCCAACTTTATAGAATTGGAGCGGTCGGCAAAGAAAAAATCCGTTTCTGCAGCAGCAGGGGAATATACAAGGGTGTCCGGCGGCAGGGACCCTAGATTTACAATACTAAATGCGCGAGTTTGGGGCTTCAATATTGTTAGCAACCCGTACCTGGAAACAGGTTTAGTTATTCTAATCTGCTGCATGTATCCTTGGAAGAAGTCGGTTGCTCCCGAAAACCCCCCGCGACCCATGATTGGTCTGTTAAACCCGGAAATTATAAACCTTCCGCTAAACGAAATGGTTAGGCTTGGTTCGATGCTATCGTCAATATATACTCTTGCCATACTCCTGGTTATGGTCATAACGAGTTTGGTGAAGATGTTGATTGGAATTGTGCGCAAACTGGTGGCGTCTATGGTTTGACCGCCTGTGCTACGATTCCTGGCCAGCGCTAACTTCCCATTCGCGTCAAGGATGAGTGCAAACGGCGCAGATTCAGACGTGGCTCCAAAGTCGATCAAGGTTTGACTTACATTGTTCCTAAGTGGATAAACTAAAAACTCTAAAGTTAGATCATCCGTACCAAAGTAAAACGGAGCAGCGACGTTGTTGTTGTCAGCTACACCCACAGTCAACAATGCGTTTGTTCCATTAAAATAGAAGCTACCCGTACCAAACTTATAAACAGATGTGTTGATTGTGACGTTTGTGTTATTTAAGGTTAAGGCCCTTGTGCTTCTATCGACAAACTCATTTCCTTGAAGTAAAAGTACATTGCTGGGGAAATAAGTATCTATGTTGTCCTCGGTTCCTTCAGGTGTGAAATTAGCCTTAGAAGGGTTTTTTAGTAAATTTATAACGGGTTGTTCATTCTGTGAGAATATCTCAAATTGATTTTTTCTTTGGACTGTATTCCCACTTAAGAGAGCATCGTTGTATTCAAAGTCATATTCGCTTTCTACTGAGACGATAGACCCTCTTGTGCAGCCGTCTAGACCGTTACCGGTTATCTTGAATCCCGTGCAACGCTCCAGGACAATAGAAGCGTAAGGCCTGATGTAAAGCCTTCTGCCATTAGATTCGTATCTCCTTAGATAAGTTGAGCTTGACCCCCCGTTGTCGCATCCTCGCACCATGTTATTGCCATCGATAACCCAATCCTTGCAGTCAACGGCCTTGATGTGAGTAGAAATATTGACGGGACTATCGGGCATATAGTATTTGCCCCTGGGCGGAACACGTCGCCCACCTCTGAACATGAAGCAATTGCTCATTGTCCAATAGTAACAGCGGTCGGCACTTATTGCAGCGAATCCGCATGTGTCCCAATAGACAGAATTCCAAACATTATCTGGAGAGAACAATGCGGTAACGCCATGCTCGTGGATGTATTCAATTCTTCCGTTAGTGTAGGTATTAGCGGCAGTTCCGCCCCTCATTTGCAGGCCAACTCTTGTGTTGTAGATATAGAAACTCTGCAACCGTGAGTCGAACATATTGTCGGACGATATGCCTACGTCACATGCGTTGATAAAGAAGTTTTCAAAAATGTGGACGTTGCTAGGCCCATCAACTTTGACGCCTGCAGCACCCCTGAAGTTTCTTACTGTAAAATTGCTCATCTTAGCACTCCATTCACACGCAACCCCATTAGCGTATCTGCCGCCAACAGGAGAGCCAGAAATGAGTCCTTCGGCGGAGATCGTCAGGCCGGAAGGCAATGCCTTTGCGCTAAAGGTGCAACCTGATATGGTTGCTTCGACCTGATATGAGTATGGCTGGCCCTTGACGGCAACAGGAAGATTCCAAATCAAGGATGTCTTCAACTGTGGTCTCACTGCCCAGGTATTTCCGGAGAAGCTTATGAGTCCGCTTACTGACTTCCCGGTTAAATCGGTGCCAATAAGGAAGAATGAGAAGTTTCCAGACGTTGTAGGTGTTCCTGTTATAAGGGCCCTTATGCCATCGGTTGAAAGATTTAATCCCGGGGCGGGTGAAGTCGTGGTTGGGTACCCGGGCTGATTGTTCCCGGTAGAACGAGCGGGGTCAATTTGCCAGGTGAACGGGCCAACTCCGCCGACAGGGTAAATGATCCCCAGGTAAGCCACCCCTACAGCCGCATCTGAAAGGCTGCCATATAATGAGGGGTATGCGGTATTTTCAACCGTGAAGTCTATCAAGATGTCGTCAATTAAGGTATTGGCCTCAAAGTTAGCTGTACTGGTGGCACTTGTTATCGCCACTTTCAATCTGTATTGTCCGAATGAGTTGGCAGTGGGGGTACCGGTAACTTCTCCGGTGGTTCGGTTCATTACTAGACCTTCAGGTCCATTCACTATCCACCAATAATGGGCAACGCCATCGTTGTTGAGGACATTGAAGGTATATTTATAGGCTTGATTTATGGTAGCGGGAGGAATACCAACTAAGGGCAATTCTATGTATTTCCCGGTAACCTCTAGGATGAGGTCTCGCTGCGCTGTGCTACCGCTAGCATCGGCTACACGAATCGTTACAAACTGCTTGCCAATTACAGCTGTTGCGGCGTTACAGGTAACCCATCCAGACTTCGATACTTCAAACCCGGTAGGGATGGTGCCGCTTATAACATCCCACTGGTAGGGGTTGGCGGGCGTGATTTGCGCATAAGTGGAGGTTCCCGGACCAATTCCGGTAACATTGCCACCCATTGCCTTTAGCTGAAAGCCTGCATACCAGGCATCACCATATTGGTGCGATGGTATCACCAGAGTCTCTAGCTCTAGGGGCTTGTTTTGCTTGGGGTCAGTGGGATCAATGACATATAGCTCACCGTTAAATGCGTAAGACCCTCCAACCCCTAGGGGGGATGTTGCAATTTTGATGATTGGATACCATGACCCGAAGGCCATCTCATACCCATCTACTACGACCCCATCAAGCTTGGAACTATCTCCTCGCAGGGCAACAGCGCAGTTGTAGTCATTTGGCTGGTATAAGACGCAATCTGGATCCACATAAATGACTGTGGGGACAGCTACGTTGTAATCCCCAGCAAAACTGGAATCTTGGGCAGGATACACTAAAGTATTATTATTCCCCTGGATTGTTATTCTTGCGCCCACCTCAAGGTATCTTTTAATTCTGCAGTTTCCATTTATCTGGACGACACTGGTTCTTCCGACAAACCATTTACCAACCGTTGCTACGCTGTTTATGTTGTAAACTACGTCCAGGGCTTTTTGTATTGATGGGTAGTCGTCGGCAATTCTGTTACCAACACAGCCGAAAAAATCAGCAGAAATAAAGTCATCCCATACCCTTCTCCACACTCCATTAGTACCGGGGGCAGTCTCACCAACCCCGTTAAGAAAATTCTCAAGATTTGCCCTGGTCCCATTGTACGGAACCGTGGGACTTATGAAAGTTCCGCCATCGTGAAGTGATTTAGGGGTGTCTGCTTCCCACTGAAACCATCCGCTTCCACGTGTGGTTTCGTATGGAGATGTTAAGATCAATACCGCTTCCTGATAGGAAACATAAAACCTTTTAACAAACACCATCCCCGACGTTGGGGCGGTTTGAAGATCTGAAATTGACCCAATTATACCTGATCCCCCTGTCTTTTCAACGAAGTCAGTATCTAAAATTCCGTTCCAGAACCAATACTCCGTAAGTTGCCCTGAAATGTACACCCCTGCAGTTAAACCGGGGTAGCGAATAATGGGATCAATTTCTACTAATGCCTCAACTACGCTCGTGTACGGACCATAACGCTCGTCAGTTGCCTTTGGAGCTTGGACAATTATGTTGTCATTAAGGTTGATGGCCATTTGGGGTCTTGTAAAGGATTCGGGTCGCTTAGCGGGGTTCAAACTTTTTCATATACGCTACCTGATAGGTATTTGGTGGCGGATTTGCAAATATGAAAGCGGTTTCTTTTACGCTGAGTGAAGATCCCCAGTAAGGGTTTAAAATAAAAGGCATCTTAAGAGTTCAAAAGTTGAATAGATCCAAACGTGTTAGTGGCGTAACCACTGATGTAAATTTTGTAGTTTATACCAGACCAATATCCATTCGGGGAATTAACAGCTTGGGTGTTCGGGGGCAGGATGAAATTTCCGGGGCCAATTAACCCTTGGTTTAAGGGGGTATTAAACCACTTTGTCTTTGTGGTATCTGCCGCAGGATGAGCGAACCAAATATATTCTGCTGAAGCGTCAAATGTAGCACCAATCGTCCCGCTTGCCGAAGCAAGAACTTTCGTAGTCGTACCAGCTGCGATTGACGCTGCGATTGACTCTGCGGATGGTGCTGCCGAGGATTTACCCCAGAAGTAAGGGTAGATACCGTTAATAGATGCCGAACTCGAAGTTAAAGCGCCAGAGGATTGGGGGGCATTGGCGGATAGTAATGCTGGGGGGCGAGCATCGGTAGACCCTTTATTAGTTTTCTTTGCTAGGCCCGATGCGAAACCGCCAGTACCATCCCATGTTGTTGTGCCTGCCGTCACGGTTAGGTCATTGGTATAACTGTGGGGGTACGAAAGGTTTGGGTTGTTCGGGTTAGTGTAGCCGAATTGATCCGGTACATTCGTGTGGGGGGAACCCTGTGGACTAGATACGCTGCTTATCGTAGAACCATCTTTCCTAAGGGTTAAAGTTCCGAAGGCTCCTGCGTCGTTTTTGATTCCAGTGACTGTTAGTACCTGAGAAAGTGTAGACCCGATCTCTTTGATGCCGGATTGAGAAAAGGAAAGGGAAATTGTGGGGATTGTGTATGTTGGTTGCAAAATAGGGAACAAAATCGCATCTAAAACCTGGACAAGGTTTCTCGTCTTCCACACAGATGCGGGCTGAGCGATTGCACCCCCGACAGGGACGCTTTGTTCCGCATCGGTTACTAAGGTATTATATTGCGTTGACAGGTTTTGATCAGTTAAGGTAAGACCAACATTAGGGTCGATGGTCACCAGAGTTTCATCACCGCCGCCTTGAGGGACAATTTCCCATGTCAAAGCTGCAGCGTTCCACTTGTATTGATTAACGCCGGGGACGGGGATTTCCGGGAATAATTGCCCATTGGTAGGGCTATCTGGGAAGACGATCACCGTCATTGCGAACTAGATGGGGGGCACTGTCTAGTTTTACCCGCGTTCCGGTAAGTTGGGTTAAAACATGGGGGATAGATGCCGGGTGTAAAAGTTCAGTTGTTGTTGGGCTGCTATAGCGAAATCCTTGGGACTTAGCCCATTTGAGCAGGGGGTGCCCCTGTCATTAACCCTTGAAACGCCATATCCCTATTAGACTCCTTCATAATACATATTGATATACTTACGTGCGTTTTGGTTGCTGACTTTTTCCCATACCCCCCTTCTAAATGATTCTGCAGAATGTTGAATGCCGAATGTTGCTATATCTTTAGCCTCACTCTTCGTCAATCCGTCCTTTTCCATTTCTGTCATCACTTTACTGAAATTCCTTTCCAACACATCAGCTTGTTTGCCTGTCGGGTAATTTGTCATCGCGAAGTTAGTCCCTGTCCATCCACCTAAAGCTTCAGATAAGGCTGCTTTCCAGTTTTTCTGAGATAGCCCCAGATCAACAAACCTAGCCACCCCCTTATCATCAATAATCAAATTGTCCCCCTTAGCATCATTGTGGGCATACCCTAGTTTATGCAATTTTCCCATAGTAATGTTGTAAGCGTCATCTTTGTCAATGCCATTGATCTTTTGAGGGGCCTTGTAAAGGGGGACCCCTGGAACAACTTCCATAGCAATCATGCCTTTGTGGATGGTACCGTTATCCATGTTGCTGTGGGCATTCTTTACGAATCTGGAGGCTATTAATTTGGGGCCCAAACCGACTTCCCCCAGTTTTTTGATTAAGGTAGCCTCAGTTCTACTAATATCCCCTACCTTAACGCCTATTTCATTAGGCATTCCATCCGAGTATCCAAGTAACTTCTTCGTAGGTACCTTCAAGAATGACCCGAAGCCCCCTGTACCCAATACCCGGGAGCCTGACCCTTCGACTGCGCTCCACTTTACTTTATCAGCTTTCTCTGAGCCATCGATACTTATAGTGCCTTCGGGGCCTAGCCTTTTCATTTTGTCTAATAACTTACTGGCGGCCTCTCTGACTTTTCTTACCTTATCTGCAGGGACATCACCATGCTTATGGGCAGTCATTGGGGCTGAGGGCCGGGTCCGTGCCACAGTTTCTTTGGGGGTCTTAGGAACTGGTTGCTTCTTTAGTTTCTTGGCAGCATTTATTCTGCCTATAAGGGTGCGAAACCTTTGAATAGCTTGACCAAAAAATAGTCCTAAGTTGTGTTCTTTGTCTTGAGTTTGCTTATTTACTGGTGGTGAATTCTTTCCCGTAGGGGGGTTCTTAATTGAGGGATTTTGGACAGGGGTAAAGGCAACTGGTTTGGTAACACCAAAAATCCTATCCCTTACTTTTATCAAAGAACCCACAACAACACCGGGCAACTCGACAAGACAAGTCTTTACCCCTTCGATACAAGTTGCTGAGCAGCTTTTACCGATAGAGCACCTTTTACGACCACCACCAACCGCATTTGATTTGGACTTCAGAATCTCAGAACTTGATGGCGCATTGCCTGAAGGTGCAACAAAGTTGAATTGTCCTTCAGCATTTGCCACACGGTGCCTTTAACCTAGATACTGCCAAGCAGTGACTACACCCTCAGACACCAACCCATCAATATACATCTTTTGCGCAGCGTCTAGGGCCCTAAGGGATTCAACCCGCTTGGCCGGGTCTCTGCGTAGTTTTTTGTAACGCTCCATGAGCTTTTGGTATTTGTCGTCGTTGCTTAGTTGAGATGCCATTTGTTATGGGGGAGTTTTGAGTTATCGGGCTGTTAAGCCGCATACACCTATTATACCCTGTGATCGCTGCCTTTGTCAACCTTCCTCTCGGTCTTCTTCGGATTTGATGAAATCCTTAAGGTCTTTGACATATACGCGAAGATCTTGGGCCTTTTGGATGTGCCAATGCTGCTTGGTTTTAAGGTAGAGCATCGTGTGGTTATCAATAGCTTTAAGCAAGCTATGAATTACTGGGTTCCACGGGCCCCTTATTGGGTTATCCCATTCTCTTTTTGACATTTGACCTACCTACTATTCTATGGGCATCACTCAATAACATTAAGACTTCTATTGAGGTACATCCTGCGGTCTTCCAACCCATTATAACCACCATTTACTCTGCGGGTAACTTGTTCTACTGACGGATTTCTATCACATAGGGCATTCATCCCATTGTTAAACCACCAAAAACCTGCCGAGGAAAATGGATACTTATCAGCTACATAATTAACCCCTTGCATAACTTGTGGATCTTTGATAAAATTGGCAAAGTCCTGATAGTTTGCTCTACCTGTAAGCTGAATGTAACCGGCACCTTTGAAGCGGGGGCCATCCCCCGGTTGGGTATTTCCCAGATCTTTCCTACCTTCGTAATCCCAACCCGAAGCCAACTCTTTCTTCCAGCGACCACCACCAGATTCATGCGCAGTTTGACTCAGGAAATGACGAATTCTTTGCGGAGTTGTGATTGCAAATTCTTCTAGACATCTATTAAGTTCGGTAACTTCAGAATCCAAAATCAAGCTTGGGGCACATTGCCAAATGTATGCCAGAGACTCTTTGGAAACATACTGCTTTGGGGTTGATGGCGTAATGGGAGTTGGTGGTTTGTAGGGTGTACGATACTTCTTAACCCAACTAGCTTCATCTGTGAATAGTTCGGGTTGTTTAGCAAAAACCTCCTTGGCAAAATCCAAAAAGGCACTTTCTTGAAGGGGGTTGTCTGTTATACGGTTATTGACAAAATTTAAGAATTTCTCTGCAGTGAATTGGGGCATCTTGTTTCAGGTATCTATTACTATTTTACCCGACTCATCTCATCTAGACCCAACTACGTCAACCCGGTTCCTGCCCCTTGTTCTCCAGATGGGGTACATTTATTTCGATTATTTTGGGCCATCTGCGTCTCAGACTGCTCAGGTTTAGGGTTCTTTGGCATTTCTTCTTGGGAGTCTACCTTCGGTTGTGCTGTGGGCACTTTAGAGTCTTCTCTTGGCTTCCTTGGTGGGCATACCTTGCCAGTAGTCAACCCCTGTGGTGGTTCCTCAAATGAACGCAAACCCTTTAATTGCAGAGATCGCGGGCCAGGTTGTGGACTTTCGCTAGGGGTAGCTAAAGGCGGCAATTTACCGGACTCATTATCTTTTAGTTTGCCTTGACTACCTTTTTGTTTCCCTGGCTTATTGTCAATATCCATGGTTGATAAACCTTGGGCTCTGGTAGTTTTGTTTTCTTTGGGGTTTTCCCCACCGGTACTGCCCTTTTCAAACTGCCTATCCCATGCACCGGACTCCAACATCTTAGAAACCCTATTTGCAGATTCCTGGGAGAATCCAATTGATTGTAAGGCCTCAGCATAGTCGCCCCTTTTGCAAGCAGATAATGAAATCGCAATTGCTTGCTTAGGATTTTCTACTACTGGGCCAGCCTTGCCAGAACCAGAATGAAGTTTGCCAGCTTTGAACCGGCGCATTTCATCCCTGACGCAATTTTTATCGTCCGGATTGACTGGCATTTTTAACTACCGAATTTCCAAAATTTTACCCTCTAGTTCCTCTATGTAGTCCAATAGGGCCGTGGTCTGAGCCGATAGCTTTATTAGTAGACAAGAACTTTCAACAAGGTATTCTTCCAGCTCTTGTCTGGATAGAAGATTAATTTTTTTCCTAATTTTGAAAGGAATTAGTTCCTTTTCTAGGGGTAATTCAATTTGTGGCCTTTGGAAGTCCATGGGCTATTTGTTTAAGGGATTGAAATTTTTCTGATGCCCAGTGGTGTTGGTCTTCCCTCATGACTGCATCACTGATGTAATCAACCATGAGATCCATCTCTTCGTCTGACAATACACTGAAAGCTTCAGCTAGGTCATCTGATAAGAGCAGCGTCCGAGCCTCATCTGGGCTATAAACAAAATCAGTATCTACCCAGTCTTCAGGTTGGGAGTCATAGGAGATGTGGTAGTTGTTTTCTGATAGTTGGCATTCTAGGACTCTAGCCTCGTCAATGTTTAACTTTTTGGCTATGTCGGTGTAGCTCATGTTTTCCTGTAAAAGCCCTAAGACTTCATTGCGATACTTGGCGATCCATCGGGGGGTTTTCACAAGCCTGGAATAATCTCGAAGGGCATGTTGGATGTAGCCTCGGGCATTTTTCCAGGCGTAGGTGCTGAATTTAACGTGTTTGTCAGGGTCAAACCTGGTAGCAGCTACGCAAAGAGCAAAGTTTGCTATGGACTCTAGATCCTCCCTAGTGAGAGAACCTGTATTGCCACCTGTTAAACACTTGGCTCCAAAAGCTAATCGGCCAGCAATCCAGCTATGCTCTTCGACTAGCTTTTTTTGTTCTCTTGATAGTCCAGGGTACGATTTATACCTCTTTTTTGTCATGGGTTAAGCCTCACAAGCTGTGCAATCGGGGCCGGAATTATCAATCTCATTGTTTTGATGGGTTGTTTTCCTATTGAGAGCCATGTAGTCTGTGTAGCCACCGACCCACATATTATCAAGATAAAGTTGAGGAACTGTTTTCCATCCGTCCATCCACATACCATCCTCAACCGCTAAGTCCTTATTGACTTCGATGAAATCGATGCCATCCTCCGTTAGTCTCTCTTTTAGCATAGAACAATAGGGGCAGCCATCTTTTGTGATTACAATTGCCGGTTCTTCACAATCGTCGTCCATTTCATCTTGATCTGAAATTAGGGCCGACTTGGATTTGAGGTAGTATAGAGATTTAACTCCCGCTATGTAAGCAGAGATGTGAAGTCTCAGTAAATACTCGGCTTCTGCATAAGGGTCTACCCAAACATTAAGAGACTGAGCTTGGCAAATGTGGGGTTGACGATCAGCCGCCTGTTTGATTAACTCAAATTGGTCTATTTCCCTGGCGGTCTTAAAGACATCTTTTTCATGATCCGTCAAACATTCTAAACCTTGAACGCTGCCTTGACCCTTATCAATGTCGTCCCAAACCGTGGGGGAGATGTTTCTTTCTAAGAAAATACGCTCTAAATGCGGATTCTTCCTGACAAATGCTCCTTTATCTTGCTTGGCAACATAGTAATTATAGTCCATTGGGCTGATCCCTTCGGAAAATGACCCGCTGATGACTGAGTTCGTTTTCGTAGGAGCTATAGCCAGAAGGTGGGTATGCCTTCTTCCGCTACCTACGCACCATTCAGGTTCACCGAACCTCTCTGCCAATTCCTTAGAAGCCTTCTCAGCTTGTTCGCGGATGAACTTATGAGTCTCAATATTGAGAGTACGGGCTTCTGCAGATTTGAAAGGTAGACCCTGGCTTTGATACAAAGAGTGCAAACCCATGGTTCCCAATCCAAGTGCCCTACTCTTCTTGGCAAAACGGACAGCACGGCCTAGACCTACCTTATTTTCTGCCTTTTTGATGAACTCCGAAACCACCGCTTCTAGTAGATGGGTCGCAATTTCAGGGGCAGACCTTCCGGTACGATGGGAACGCCAATCTCTCCATTCAAACCATTTTGATAGATTCAAAGAAGATAAAACGCAAACAAATGAGTGGTTTTCATCAGTGTATAGGGTGATCTCACTACAGTTATGCACAAGAACTCCGGACGTAAATCCATATTCGTTTTTGGTGACAATGAAGAAGTTGTGATTGTCTTCGACGCGCAGATCATACACATCCTCTACCCCTATGCTCCGAATACTGGTGACGCGGCTTTGACTATTGTGACCATTTGTCGTGGTATTAATCATTCGGTGCCCAAATTCATTCACAAAGGAGGAAAAGGGCTCAAGAATTTCTCCTACTGAGTGCTGAGCTTCCACCCATAGGCCATCTCTTCGAGCCAAGAGGTGATCTGGGGTGCATTTAAAAGTGCTTCCGTCCTCAAGCTCTACTTCAATAACTTTTTGAGTCCCCGTCTTGAACGCAACAGCTTTTTTAATCTCGGTAACCCACTGATTCTTCGATGCTGCGGTTTGGTGCGTGCGCCGATAAGCTGAATATACCGGGAAAGAAGTGTTCACCAGATCCCCAATTGGGACGGAGTTTCTACCGTCGGCAACAGCCACCAGGGTATCCCCTGAGAAGCATAAGTTGGAAAACTTAACATCTAAGTTTCGTTCTTTGTAACAATCAGGGTTTTGACGATTTACGTTACCGATAAACAACATGTAGGGGCTACCAGTCATTAGACGGGTGCGGATAGTCTCTCCAAACAACCATTGTTTGTGCCCACCATTCTCAATCATTTCGTCCATGAACTCATCAGAAATGATAGCACCTAGGTTACTATCTAGCCAGGATCTGGAATCCCCCTTAGTATGATCTTTAGCCCGTAGAATCTCAGGGTAGTCTGGGTCATCGATTTTTGAGTAAAGGGCAAAGGAACCCTTCCTCAAGTTACCACCTTGACCTACTTTACTAGACGCCCAGTCGTAACCCTCCATCCAAGCTGTCTTACCAAGGGAGACACCACCATCAGAGATGGGGGCGCCAGCGGGCTGAATGTTACCGAAATACACCCCAACACCTCCCCCATTTTTACTAAGCATAGCCACTTCTTTCAAGTGAGAAAAAATGCTTGGGATGCTATTAGAAATTTCTACACTGTAGCAAGAAATAGGAAGAGACCTAGGAGCACCGAAGTTAGCAGCTACAGGACTCGATAACCCTAACCAACCATTCCAAAGACACTCAAAGATATCATCATAAAGTGACTCATCATCATTGAGCTTGGAAGCAGCGCTAGCTACCCTCTCAAACATGGCCCTAGGAGTTTCTCCAGGCAGCAAATAACCCGATGACAATGTTTGCATTGCCTCTTGAGAAAGCCACTCAGGGGCTATTAAAGTATGATCTGTCATGATAAGCTGAAGTCTAGGGTTTTCAAATTAATAGCCATGAAGTCTTGAGTAGGTTTAGCAAAATAGTTCGCACCGTCCTTGGATTGAGAAAAAAAGTCTGTGCTGGTATTTCCTTTGATTAAGGGGTGAAACCAAACTTTGACCCTGTTAGCCGCGTTATAGTCAAAGGGATACCGGAAACCTTGAATACCTAGTTTTGCTAATCGGTTATTGGCACGCAGATAAACATAGTTTTTTAGATCGTATTTTGTAAGGCGGTCTAAGGACCTACCTTCAAAGATCTTATCAATGAAAGCAAACTCATTTAGGATAACTTGATTGAACCCTGCAATAATGGTCTTGGCTTCGTTATCGGTTAGTGGTTCTTCCTTGACAAGCTCCCTAAACAGGGCAATACCTGTATTAGAATGCTGCGCCTCATCGAGAGCAGACCACGAAATGATCTGGGACAACGCTTTATACTTACCAGTAAGGTTAAGAGACAGCAGTGCAGCGAAAGAACTAAAAAGACTAACCCCCTCAGCAGCGCCACTAAAAATAGCAAGAGACTCTTTAATGGATTTTTTCCCTAGGAAATACCCAATTTTCTCCCTGGCTACTGGGTCACCTAAGAAGGCCTCAAATTCGTCAAGCCCTAGATTTTCTGACAAGAAGTTGTAAGCCCAAGCATGAATCCTTTCAGAAGCAGTATACTCAGCAGCTACTGCGGCTATCTCATGCTTCGGAAACCACTGTGGAATATTGGACCAATAATCCCCAACATGACTCTCCAGTTGAGTGAACCCCCTTAGGATGCCCCCGATTATCTCTCTCTCGTCGTCCGTACCATTATGCCAATCTCGTTTATCTCCGTCAAAAATTACTTCATCCGGACTCCACCGGGAGAGTGCGGCTTTTTTAAAGCGTTCAAAAAATTCAGGGTACTCAAAGGCACCGTTAATTTTGTAGGGTTCTCTGTATTCTCTGATGCTAGGCATTGTGCTATGCTGTCATTTGGTCATGGAAATTGTTTGGTATTTATTTGTTTAAGGATAGTCAACTGTTAGTTGCTATAACCTTCGAGTTTGGCATACTTGGCCATTCGATCATTTTCTTTTACTATCGCTTCGGTAAGCTCAATTTGAGCTTTTTGAAACTGTTCGATGATTTGTTTGTTTTTCTTGTACTCCCCATACATAGCAATTCTACCGAGGATGTAAATCAGCGATAAATTACCGAGGACACTCCCTAACGATACTGCCAGGGTCATTGTTAAGAACGTCATTTCTTCCGATAGAGAAATTTGTTGTGATTTTTTATCTGTGGATTGGGAAACGTCCAGCATTCCCCATTACCGTCTAAAAGACTACCCAAAGGAGATCATGTTCCTGTGAGTATTGACTTCCCCCCCGCCGTGAACGGCGGAGATTCCTTCTACGCTGCGCATGGGGATGCCTCAGCGATCGGGTGGGTTGGCGCTTCACAGCCTGCTGCCACCAAAGCGGTGGACTGATGCGTGGCTCCACGCCCGTTTCGACTCTCCGCCAGTCCGGCGGCGAGAATGTTCAAGGCAGCGTTGATGTCACGGTCGTGGACCGTTCCGCAGCTCGGGCACTGCCACTCCCGAATCGAAAGATCCTTCTTGCCGTCGTGATGCCCGCAGGTTGAGCACACCTGGCTGGTGGGGAGCCATCGGTTGATAACCACCACTTCACGCCCGTACTGCTCAGCCTTGGACTCCAGCAGGATCCGCAGCTTACGCCAGCCTGCATCGGCAATCGAGCGGGCCAGCTTCCTGTTCTTCAGCATCCCCGACACATTCAGGTCTTCTAGCACCACCGTTTGGTTCTCACGGATGAGGCGGGTCGAAAGCTGATGCAGATAGTCGAGGCGCCGATCGCCAACCTTGGCGTGCAGCTTGGCCACCTTGCGCCTGGCGATTACCAAGCGGTTGGAACCCCGTTGCTTGTGCTTCAGGTTGCGCTGTAGCCGTCGCAGTCGCTTGAGCGCAGAGCGCAGGAACTTCGGCGGGGCGAGCTTTTCACCGTCAGAAGTGACGGAGAGGGATACCAAGCCCAGGTCGATGCCAACCGCCCTGCCATTCGCTGGCAAAGGAGTCGGCTCAACATCCACAACGAAGCTGGCGAAGAATCGCCCACTTGCATCGCGGATGACGGTGACGCTGCTCGGATCCGAAGGCAGATCCCGGCTCCACTCAATCGGCACCGGGCCGATCTTGCTGAGCGTCAGCGTCCTCCCCCCTGTGCGGAACACATGGGACATGAAGCAAACGGACTGCGCACCACGGCGCTTTTTGAAGCGTGGCGGCTTGACCTTCGCGCCCTTGCGCTTGCCTTTCAGGCTGGCCCACCAGTTGCGGTACGCCTGATCGAGGTTGCGCAAGGACTGCTGCAGCACCACATTGCTGGGCTCCGCCAGCCACTTCCGCTCTGGCGTCTGCTTGGCCTGCGTGATGCAGAGCTTGGCCAGGACGGGGTAGCTGGTCTTTTGCCCAGCGGCATACAGCTCGCGGCTCTTGGCCAGGGCGTCGTTCCACACCACACGGGCGCAGCCGAACGCACGAGCCAGCGCCACCTGCTGATGCGGGTGGGGGTAGAGCCGGAAGCGGTAGCGTTGCTTCATACCAACCACCATACCAAACTTGGGGTGCAATGGCGCAACCACCACTTAGGCGAGGCAGGCACAGCGTTTCTCGGCTTGTCGTTCATTTGGTCTTTGTGGTTGTCATTGTTGGTTGGTTGGTTGGTTAGTCAGTCAGTCAGTCAGTCACTTAGTCAGTAACACTGCCATTATAGCAAGTCCTTAATGAAAGTCAACGGGTGGGTTGCTCTCGGGCGTGCTATCTTCAAGTTGGGCTCGTTTCTTGAGAGCCTTCATTCTCTCGTGTTCCTGCAACCATTTGGCAAAATAAGACAGCTCTCCTTCTGTATAGAGGGAAGGGTTCTTTAAGGCTTTCTTTACTAGTTTTGTTCTTTTAGTCATCGTGATAGTTCCTGTAATCTAATTTCTATGGGCTTGAAGTAATCAATGAGAATTTGCATCCCGGGCTTAGGATCCATACTGCCGCAAGTATAGCAATCCAGCGCCACAGAACCCATTTCAGGGAAAGTGTGACAAGATATATGGCTTTCAGCCAATGCGTACACTATGGTAACACCTTGGGGTGTGAATTGATGGGAAAATTTATTTAAGACCGTGGCACCCACCGTAGCTACGGCTTTATCAAAAGCCAACTGAATGGCTAGTATGTTGTCCAAACGGGAAAATGAAATCCCGTACAAAGAGCAAATAACATGTGTTCCCAATTCACGGTACCTCCTTTGCCGCTAAAATTTGTTTGACCTTTTCACGAAATTCAGATAAAGTAGCAGCACCAACATGGTGCCCAAGGAATTTGCCATTACTCCTTAGAAATACATAAACTGGCAGGTCTATGGTATAATCTGCATTGATTGCATGTCTCTCTAGGCACTGGTAGACTCTAATTTTTGTTAGGTCGTTTCCATGACTGATAATGTCATCTAAGTCCGTTTCCTGATAAGCAATCTCTGGAAAGCCCTCGATAACAGACTTATCATGTCTGCTCATATGCTTGCAAATTTCGCAGTTTTTATCAAAAACTTTAGTGGCAATAACTGTGGTCATTATCCCAAGGGGTTTGTAGGATTTAAGGTAAATTTACCCTATCATCGAAAAAGGTCGATAAGCTCAGGGTGCTTCTTCCGGAAAGATGTCGTGAACCTGGCCACGCAGCTACTTACCGCTTGTTTGGTTACTCCAAACTCCTTTGCGATTTCGGATTGGGTCAACTTGGTGTGATTAAATAGGCCATACTTCGAGCAAATGATTTTGAACCCTTGCGTATCGGGTCCGCCGTAACGATCCAATAAAATTTTCTTAATTTGTGGAACATCAACTTTAGGATTTACTTCACCCTCGTAGCCAACATCAACTTCATCAATGCTCTCTGTGTACTTAGGGTGCTTATTTTCCTTCCTAGCAGCCCCCTGGATGGCCTCACGGACCTTCCAAAACATCCAAGTCATGGGAACTACATTACGGCTCAAATCAAAGGTTCTGATGCCATTGACAATGCCAATCCTTCCCTCTTGAACGAGGTCTTTCTCCATGTGTTTGGGCACCATGTATAAATACATATTCACAAGTTTGTGAACCAATGGTGTGAATTGAACGATAGTTTCCTCAATGGACTTCTCATCACCATTTACGGCTTTGCGGAAGGTTTCAATTGTGTAAGCCATTTTCTCCCTCTTTGCTTGGTGTTTGGTCTTTTAGTGTCAATTTAGGTCATAGGTTAAACCCCTAGAGTCTACCTGCCCCAGCAATCAAATCAAGCTGATCCTTGAATAACTGCGTTTAATTTCAATCGTTATTTGACGAATAGTTAGGGGGACCCGGTAGATTCTCCCGCATTATCCAAGCTGTGGCTGCTTTCTGGGACATCCATGCCTCTAGCAATTGCTTGCACAGACCTTGAAGGACTTTTAGATCAGTAGTGGAGTCTATAACTCTACCCATCTTCTCTAGTTCAAATTTTTGCCCCATAGTTAATTCCAAGGGGTTAACAATTCCGTCAGGATTCATAGTGATTCATAGTATAAAACAGGTATTCCGGCCTCATAGAGGATGTCACTTGCTGTAGTTAGGCTATCTTTCCAGCTTCCGTGGTAGGAGTTCAAGTTAGGGCAGACGATTCTTTTGATCCCTGCACCAATGAGCACACTAGCACATCCGCTGCATGGCGGGAAAGTGATGAAAGCCGAACAGCCGTCAGTGGACACACCTTCTTTGGCCGCCCATACAATGGCATTTTTCTCAGCGTGAATGATTACATTATTTTTGAAAGTCTTGTCATTCAACCTTATCGCAGTATCTGCTATTCCATTTGGGAAGCCATTGTACCCAGTAGAAACTATGCGATTCTCCTTGACCAAGACGCAACCGACTTTTTTGTATGGGTCTTTGCTCCAGAGTTTAATGTCTTCGGCTAGCTGAATCCAGCGGAGATCCCATTTTGTAAGATGGGGGTTCTGATGATTCAATCTCTCGGTAGTCACTTAAGGCTTCCCTGAATTGCTTGCAAATGAATTTCTTCGTTGTAAAGACTTCTTCATCACAATTTGCTATTTCTGTATAGATATTCCACAGGGATTCCGTATGTGCCAAACCATATTCCACTTGGAAGTAGGATAGAAGAATAGCAAGGTCAGGAAGGGAGCATGAGATGGTTCTCATCTCTTGGAAGGAGCAATCAGATGCCTTTAGTACGGGTCTATTTTTGGGTGGAATTGCCACTTTGTTGGGGGTACGGTCAGGGGCGCTCATCGGTTATCCCCACTTCCTGCGATGACCCCTCTCTCCTTTCTAGAAGCAAGTTTGTCAATGTTTCGCTGTGCGATTGCATTAAGGTCGGTCCCCATTTCTGTGGCTAATTGGGCAACATACCAAAGTACATCCCCAAGCTCAGCAGAAACAGATTCTCGGACATCGTCTGAAAGAATGCCGGAATTATCCCGGATAACCTTCTTAAGTTTATTTGCGATTTCGCCAGCTTCACCAACAAGGCCAAGAGCAGGGTAGGTGAATTCTGAGCCCATATTAGGGTAGATGGCGGTTTCCCTGGCTCGATTTTGATAATAGTTAAAATCCATAGACTGTGTGTGGAGCGAAATTGTAACTGTTTTGGTGTCAAACCCTTGGTTTAACAAGATGACCTTAGCACAGATGGCACGTAGTTGTCAACACGGGCCCAGTCAGACTGATAGCAACCGATAGCAACCGGTAACAATCAAAACCCAACATCAATCTCCTGCGCATCACCAGATTCTACCATCTCAGACCATGAAATGCAAGCGACCCCAATCGTGAATCTAACTTGAGTAGGGGTACTTCCTGCAAATTGTGCAACTTTTTTAAGCAAAGTCTGGTAGTAGCTCACTTCTCCTTCAAAATCACTCACTTGGAGGGACGGAATAATGACGCAAAGCGACAGGTCGTGGCCTTCCGTAATAAACTCTAGTAAATGACTTTCCCTGTGGATGATGGATTGAATAATGTCATTTTTATCCCTTCTTAACCTAACTAGGATTTCATTCCATTCGGGGCTCGATTGGTTAAAATCACTAATTGCATTATCAGAGGGATTTCCAAAAGTTACTTGAGGTTCATCCGAAATCAACGTGGTAACTACAATGTGAGTCAGGTAGACACCATCTGCTGAGGATTTTCCCCTTTTCTGAACAGAATTCCGGAGGTAAATTGCTGGGTCAATGTGTTTGTTTGTCATTTTGTTTCAGGGTTTTTCGTAAGTTATGCTTCCACCATTGTTGATGATTTTGATGGGGTCATTGTGAAGGACGGCCCTGGTGTTGTTTTCAGTCCTATTAAGTCTGACGTTGCTGTCTTTGCCGAATAAGGGGTGCTTAGCCAACAAGTCCCTAACATGGCGTTTGGATTCAATGCTGAATGCCCCGAAATACCGGTCAACTGCATTGTTTTCTGAGCCAGACGTTGTTGTTAGAGGGTTGTTGGGTCTAGGTTTTTCCGATTGGTTGCCTTTGGGGTATTCCTCTTTTAGGTCACCTTTTGGTTGGCTTAGGTCATCCCTGGATTTTACCTTTCTTTGAAGACTCCTACCAATTGGAAAAGAACCAGCAGCATTTTTATAGCCACCTGTTGAATTCAACGGTGTTGGAGTATCCGGTAAGTTAGACTCAAATAGTTCCTTCATTGTGGGGTACCACCAATGGACATCAGGTTAAAGGTAACCGCAAGCTAGGCAAGAATCCGAGGCATAGCCCCGAAACTTTATCATTCACTCTCCTGACACCAACAATGTAGTTGGAAGAAAAATACTCACCGGGTTGTGGGATAACGTAGTTATACTTGACAATCTGCCAAATTGGAACCAGAAAAAATGCATGTTCTAGGTCTTCGATGCCCTTTACACACAACTTAGCCAGGAGTCTAGGGGTATAGAGCAGGCAGTAGGTTTCGACTTCTTGTACAGTCCCGACTTTATCGTAAAGATTAGCGGGATCATCGATGCAACTAAGACCTTCCGATTCTAGTTGTTCTTTAAGTCTTAGTTGCTTTTGGCATTCGTATGTAAATGAGTCCACGAAAGTATCCTGGTCGTTTGTATGTAAGTTCATACTTTTACCCCCTTCGCTTCAAACATTTTTTCGCAAGCTTCTTTCCTAAGAATTTCAGCCCTATCTGGTGAATAGCCATCGTTTGCCATCCATTTGTCTTGGCATTTAGCTTTAGGATCAAGGATCCTATTTTTGTAGACACCCTCGACTTCACCCAATAGCCCGATTGCCTCGCGGACTAGGTCCTCTTGGGCATAGCGGCAGTTTTCCCAGTTTTCGATGATGTAGGAAGCTTCACCACCAATTTTAAAGCCATCCCTAAGGACTAACTTTTCAATCATCTCCTTGATGATCATCAGGGAAGTTTTTTCTTTAGTTTCCTTCCTAGCGCCAGTAGTCTCATCAAAGAGCATTTCTCTGCCAAGTGAAATTGACTTCTTGACTGATTCCCACCTTAGCTCCCTGAATCCCTGATAGTAGTGGGTAGAGGGTCTACCTACATTGCACCAGTTATCTTTAAGTAAAGGCATTAAGTGTTGGCAACTGGGGTCAACCCCCACAAAATAGAGGCTCTCTAGGTAATCATAGAGGACGTTGGGTGTCAATTCTGGCATTCTTTCATCTATGTTTCCTGTGCGGATAAAATGAGCAAACGCCATAGCATTGACTAGGGCCTGGGTAACATCTGCCTTGAATCGAATTCTTTGCCGAGTCGTCCAATAACGGACTTCAACTTGGAGGCGATTAATGGTGGGATCAGAATCGTCGTTGACGATGTCTAGGAACCTATCAGTACAAAGTCTCAAGCACCATAGGTACAAAGCATCTTTGCTTACCCCTAGTTTTTCTTCGAGGAACGGTATATGAGACTTTGGCCTAAGGTCTGGGGTACCATCGGATACGGTACCTTCAAGATTTTCCTTGTTTTTTGCTACCTCATATTCTCTGAATGTGCTGATTAGCTTGATGCGGTCAATAATCCCCGGATCGAGGTCATAAGCAAACTTACTATTCCAATCATTGGAGTTCAGGAGCATGACGGTTTTTGGCCAGATTTGCTCTGAAGTTTGGAACTTGTCTTCTACTTGTAATACCATGTGTTCAAACGGTGTCGCTAGTTCCGTTCCGGGACTTAACCCAGCTAAATGTTACCATTTAGAGCAGACTATATCATATTCCCTTGGGAATCTTCCCGTTTCGGATCGCTTGATCCTACTCTCTTTCGAGATAGTCGTTAGGCTTCGTATCCCATGGTTTCATGCCTAAGGTATAAAACTCTGAAAATACTTTAGCACGGTAGGTTGCCCTTAAGTATCAAAGGGTATTCCCCGTTTAGAGAAGTTTTCTCTAGGGCATTACTGACCTAGGGGGCTACTAGTTAACCCATTTGTGATCATGATCTTAGTCTCCTCAGCAGAAAGGAATTTCTTAAGAGAAGATAAAGATGTGTCGTCTTTATCCTATTGTTCGGTCAAACTTCGTTACAGTTCAACCCGAGGTTTTCCTCAGCTACAGGTTTCCCAGTAGAGCAGACTATATCTTCATCCCTACTTTCATAGGGAGCTTCGCGTTTCCCCTCACTTGAAGGTACGGAGTAAACTCCTAGTCGTTGAGCCTCTTCTATTATGCTCCAAAGAAGTTTCTTGTCGCCATCTGTTAACGGATTTTTAGCCCTGGGATATCTGCCCCTTTTAACATGGGCCATGGCTGTCCCGGCTCTGATTCTCATTCTTTGGGCTTCATCTCTCTTCTTCCCCCTGTTAGCTTCATTTCCTGCTAATCTTACACTAGGGTTAGCTGTTCCAAGATTTCTTTCGATCATTGATTTTGAAATCTTTTCTCTAGTCTCTTTATTATGGAGATTTCCACCATGGGAGGAATCTAAAATAAAATTAACTTGGTGTGAAAATTTTCCTGCTTGCTTGTTAGCAAATCTATTTTCAGACCTTGCTTGCCAGCACCTTTGGTACATGTCCTCTACAAAAAGTGCCATTATTGGCTCAGAGCTAGAGTATAGAATAACTTTCCCAGTTGGTTTAAAATTAGCATCTCTAAAGCTTCCCAGATAGGAATCTGTATGTAGTTTCTGAAAACCTATATAAAGGTTATTACAAAAACAATGTTCATACGAGAGATAGCATGTTGAAGTTGGCTGCTGATTGCCCATTGTTTCATCCTCTAGGATTATTAGTTAGTGTTGAGCCAACTACCCGAGGCTTTTAGGGGTTTCCAGCAAATAGCGAAGTTTTACTTGCGCAAAAGTTTACGCAATGTCACTCATCGCAAAGGACTTAACACCAAATCGTTCCTCAGTGGATTTAAAAGTCCAGATTGAAAATCCGCATTTAGAGAAAGCAGCGGTCATGCTATTGAAGCATTCGGATTTCCCAAGTCCAGGATCCTTACCAACTACAACTCCTGCCATACGGGCAGTATGTTGAACTGCCTTGTCCTTACCTGGTGGGAGGTGATTAGATCTACCTACCCCAATCCTCCCAATAATTAGCTTGAGAATTTCCAACTCAGCTTCTGGAAAAATCGTGAATACATCCGACAATTTAACCTGACGAAGCACAGGATCAAACCAATCCCTGTCCGGGACCCAAATCCGGGGGTTTGTTACAACAGTTCCCCCCAACCTAGCCATCGGATCAAACGTATGGGCAAAATCAAACTCTGGGTAGAAATTTTTCGATTGGCTGATTTTCTGCATCTTCAACAGACGGGCCGTAAAAGAAGCTAGATCGCTATCGCCTGGTTTCGGACGGTGTAGCGGCTCCCAGAAAGTTCGAACTTCGTCTTCGCACAACCCAGGATAAAACACCTTCTCAATGTCTTCAAAATCTGCCATTTCGGTGATGTCTTGAAGTGGTTTGAAGGTATGGGGATACTTAATCCCTTTGACTTCCGGGGGGGCCGCAGGTTTTAGGATCCGGTGATTAACGTGGGGTGCCCCTTCCACGAGATCCAAGATGTAGCCTTTTGCTTTTAAGAGAGCAATACCTTTATTATACAACTCACTTACCCTGACAGGCTCTTTTTTCTTCTTACCTTTCTTCTCTTCGGAATCTTTTGAGTTCTCCTCCTCGTCTTTTTCTGAGGAAAAAACCCTAGCCTTCTTCAATTCCTGGGCTTGATTGAAAATGGCGATTTCTTGTTTGGTACTCCCTGTACCACCTGAATAGGGGTCTGGCATTTGGTTTCTATAGTAGTTTAGTAGTCGGACAAAGAAAGACCCCGGTTGATGCCGGGGCTAGTTTTAATCCGGGTCAGTTCCCTCGTGGAGATCAGAAAGCGAGAGAGAAGCTTTCGGGGTCTTCCACGAATGTTTGGCATCTCAGGACGCATTTTGCGGTTGGGAAGCCATTGTAGTCCCCGTGTTCAGTGACTTTGAGCACAGCAGGAGAGTCAGGAGTAATAACTGGATCAGCAGCTAATATCTTCCTGAGGGCAGTGTTAGGTTCAACGATAGCCCAATCAGAAACTTCCATTTCTACAGAGACCCATTCACCTTCAACTTGAGTGCGAATCGGAGCAACAAAGGGCTCGGGAACTTGCACTTGCATGAAGTATTTGGTCCCGTGTTGACCACCTTCTTTGGCACGGTAAGTCGTTACGTTGTACTCACCAAGAGGCAAATGTGCTACCTTAAGGAAAGGTCCAACCATGCGCTCGCCGGTACCGAGAGATTCACCGCGCTTGCTGAGGTCACTTGCGATTTGGACTTTTTCAGCAATTGCTTCGGGATTCTCACCGAGGAGTAGATCCAGTAGTTCTACTGAGATTTTATCTTCGTAGTCAGCGGAACGGATGGGAATTGGCAGCGTGTACAGGGTACCGTCAGCGGTTGCTGAAACTGCGAGAGCAGGCTCTTTGTATTTGCCAATTTGTTCTTCCTTGAAGGAAAGTTTGGTGCCTTTCCCGATGTTTTCGGTGGTGATTTTATCTGTGCTTACTAGCAGGGGGATGTCACGATCACCCCAACGGATGACTAGTCCTCTTTCTTCCGTAGAGAAGACAGTAGGAGAGTAAAGGCGCTTGAATACACCGTTTGCATCTGCACGAACAGTAAATGTGTTGGATTCCATGTCAAAATCTTCACCAGTCAATGCTTTGAAGATAGTGGCAAGGCCCAGACGGTATGTCTCAGGGAGAGCTTTGTTCGGGATGTTAGTGTATGTCTTGACGTAGGTTTTAGACTCAAGGCGAGCGCGGTTTTTGTCGTCGAGTTGAGGAAGGATTTTAAAGGGTGTTACGGTCATTTTGTTCTTTAAGTAGAATGTGTGGTTCCATGCTCTATTGCTTGGCACATTCATCTCTATTGTAGTAAGGTGCCCCCGAAAGTCAACGGGCCTAATCAGAAGAGCCTGTTTGCCACAAAATACTCAAACCACTGGTTTGCAATTACCATGCCCCCCAAGCCAAAAGTAGCGTATGCAGAATTTGAATCACTTTTTGGTTTCTGCCCATAGGAAGTCAGGTACCGATAAAAATCTGATTTTGTTGAAACTTTGACTAACGAGCTATTGCCTGGATATTGCATAACCACCGAATTGAACTCCCTTTGCTCTGCTGCTGTAAGGGCCCTACCCAGTGGTTTTACAGCAGGGTTGGGGAGGGGATTAGTTGAAAATGTTGATGGTTGGTTGGGTGACGGGTTGGTAGTTGGTTGAGTGACCGGTTGAGATTGAGTTACTGGCTTAGCAGTTGCTGCCTCCTGAGAATTCAACTTAAACGAACCAGGACCCGTTGCAGCGTAGGCAAATACGTCATCCAGTGACCAAGCATACCTGACCCAATTTTCTATGGACCCATACTTACCAACTAACCCCAAGGTATTAACAGCAACATCCAGCCAATTTTTACCAATTTGTAGGTTCATAAAAGTGCCGAGCCCATTCGTCCTTGAGGCTTGGATAGAAAGATTCACTCCGCCATCGCTTTGTTCGTACTCAACTGAGTTCACAATCCAATCTTCCATGGACCCTCCAGAGAGCCCAGGAATGAATATTATGTCGCATGGCTTAATGCCAGTCAAGGCAGGGCACATAAACAAGTTTGCAGAAAGTTTGGCAGTCCGTTCCCTTTGTAGAAGGTGCTTTTTAAATTCCCCCTCCTCATTACCTTCTAATCTCATTCCTGGCCTAGACATGGAGCCAAAGGTTCCACCTGCACCGTTTGTGTTTTTAGCGTTTTGTGATACCTGATTTTTTAAGTCTTGGGTAGATTTAAAGGTAAATCCAGTTTCGCCCAGTGTTACATCAAATCTTTGAACTTTGGGGTTAGTGCTCCTAGTGTTTCGCCTGGTTTTTTGTCCGGGGGACCATTCTGAAGTTTTTGTCATAGAGTCTATCATAGCAGGCCCTAAGAAATACCCAAACCGAACAGTAGGGTATGTATTAGATCGCTGGCCAGGTGGTCTATAGCTAACTAGCTCAGAATAGTCATTTTTAGTATAGCCTATCTCCACTAACTCACCGTTTTCTAATTTTTTACCGAGCCAAGAATACGGAGGGAATATAACTACTCCAGGTAAATCACTAGACACATACCCACTACCTCCCGATGGTAATCCGCTTATTAAATTGTGGAAAAAGGCTATGTTCCCATTCTGCCCTACAATATTTTCAACCGACTGGGAGAATGTGGTCCCTTCGGAGTAATTTGACAGGACTTTAACTTTTCCTAGCTCCTCACCCACTTTGTCTGCGAAAGAAATTAGGGTTTTAGGAGTTGTATTATTAGGGTAGAGACGATTAAGTGCTGCTTTTATGCCAAAAAGTTGTTCAACGCCATCTAATGCCCTAAGGAGGGTTATACCATCTTCAACAGTGACAAAGCTCTTTATGTAACCTTCACAGAGGCCATCCAACTCAGAGTAAAGGCGAACGGTGATGTCCATGTTGCGCCCATAGCTCTCTGTCTGTCCAGCCCACACAAAGGAAAACGCAATGGCAGGGCCACTCGGATAGTAATACTTAACGACGATAGTTTTATCATATTTATCCCTAACTAGGCGCTCATATTCCCTATAGGCCAATGCGCTAGGGTTCCAACTCATGGACCCTGATGGCGTTTGGCCCTCCTCATGGATGTTGACTTTTACATTGTAAACCAATGGTTGTGGCCCATCGGACCCTGGCCATTTCTCTGCGCCTTTAAAGAAGGTGATATTCTCGTCTCCCCAATAAACTTCGCAACGTGGTATCAGTAAATCTCCACCCATTTTATTCTCCTTGGTTATGCGTAATGGTTTCTCATTTGTTCAACTGCCATGCTAAGCCTCGTTACGACAATAGTTGCCAGTTCTTCTGGGTCTTGGCCCGGTTGTTGGTGTATGGAGATGGGGGCATTAAGGGTCAAATCTCCGTATCTTTGGGATGCAGTTTCACTGTAAGGTTTGACATCTCGGGGTACGGTATCATTGGGTATCAAAACCATTCTAAATTTGTCTGCCCCACCATATACATTTGGGCCCCCAGTCATTGCGCCCCTAAACAGATTTTTACCCCCATTTCGTGCTATAGCCGCGTCAAACCCACTGGAACCTAAAGCCCCACTATTCCATCCCCCGGGATTTGAAGTGGTGAAAACTAAGGCCCCGCTCGGTATTTTACCTGCTTTAACGGCTGATAAATAATCCGAATTTTTAATTACGTTTGCATTAAAATTACCATAGGGGCTTCTAATTTGTTGTGATCCGCCTAAACCGGGTAAAGATTTCCATCCAAAACTATTTATAAGCTGAGAAGCTAAGCCCCGGGGGTTATTTCCCACGTCTTTCCCGGTTGCATCAGGGTTCGGTATCCTGTTCATGGCCATGGTTTCTAGAACTGCTGTTACACAGAGGCTACCAAGTCTGTAGGCTAATTTTTTTGTACTCCCCAACTTCAATAGAGTAGGACTAAACCCTACAGACCCCATCGCGCTCAGGTCAATGGGTTCTCCACCAGTTTCTACTAGTAGTGGTAAGCCTGAAGGTGCGGTTGCCCCCCGATTCTTAAGAGAAACATCCCCAAGAGAAAATTTAATTTGATTTAATTCAGATGTGTAACTTTTGGTAGTTAAGCTAATCTGCTCCAAAGCAAATAACATACTATTTAGAATACCCATCTTGTTGCTAATTACGAATAGCGCTGATTTTAGGTTCCCTAAGGTGGTTGCGGATGTTTGGGTGTTTTTTGCGGTTCTGGCGGTTTCAGTTGCGGTTCTGGCGGTATTAGGATTGATTTTGGCTATGTTTGTTGCCGTTCTGACATCAGATGTTGTGGCAGCAGATGCTTGGGTAGGGGTTGGCCCCTTAGTGGCAGATGTAGGCGAACCACTAGGCTTCCCGGAAGCTGAGATATTACCTAATAAAATTTGTTTTTTTAGCTCTACGATGGCCAAATAGTCTTCGCTCTTGTGGAACCCAGACTCACCTTCAGGCCTCCTGAGCAGCCTATAAGCTTCGTTTAGCTGGTCCCGTGTTGATCTACCGGTCACCCTATCTTTTCCAATTTGTAGTTCTGCTGTAAGTTTCCTTCTCTCAAATGTAGTATCATTCAAATACTTCCCTTCTTCCTTATTTAGCCCACCAAATGGCATATTCTTTTTAGCGACCAGGTAAGCTTCTGTCAAACCTAAAATACCAAGCCTAAGCATAGTAAAAGGAAGCATTAGCGCTGAAACCAGAGTACCCAAAAGACTGAAGTCTTTATTCCCTGAAATGCTCCTACCTATCCCTGTAAGATCTTTTCCGATTTGAACTAAAAGAGCAGTCGTGCTTGTGAGAGAATACCAAAGGTTCTTCAACGCATCTGAAATTGGCCTTATTACAGATTCCGCCCCCCCTAGTTGCCCACCAATGTATGCACCAATCCAAGTTCCGATACCAGGTAAAATGACGGTACCAATCGCAGCCCCAATAGCGGTCCCACCAGCATTTCCAAGACCTGTGGCGATAGCGTCTAAAATGCTCTTGCCATTTAGAAAGGCGGATATAGCAGAAATTATGCCGCTCAAAAACAATAACCTGCCACTAACTGCTCTAAGACCAGCTTCAAATCTGGCTCCAATTTTTTGAGGGAACTGTCTAAACCATGTCAGGATGTCAAGAGGCCCTTGCCAATTCCCTCGGGAAACTCCAGTCATACCTTGCCTAACTGCACCATAACGGGATGTAGCCCTACCACCAATGTTTAACTCCCTTAAACTAAACCCGGACATGCCACCTTCAATAAAGGTCCCAAGCCTGCCAAACAATGACAACAATCCGAAAGTAATAATCTGCTGAATGATTGGCATACCGACAGTTAATGCTGCCAATATGGACATTTGCATCGGGGCAGCTTGGAATAAGGTTTGTATCGTATTACCAATTACCTTAAAGAGGGACTCAAATACTAACTTAACTCCTTCAAACCCTTTCGTCGCTTTCCAACCTTCAGCCAAACCTTTGGCGAATGGTCCTGTTTCCACAATGTTTGTAGCTCCGGACATAATGTCGCCTAGCATTTTGATGGTTGATCCAATGGCACCGCCAATGACTCTACCAACTGATTTGGGGAAGTCTGTTTGAAATAGGTCTTTAAGTAGTTGATTAAATATATCTGCTAACTTAGCGTCTGGATTTTTTAACTGGTCCCTAACTTTATTGAATCCGCTAATGTTAAAGAAATTTAAATCTGTTAATAAATTAGTTAACGACAGTAGAAACCCTCTAGCTCCCGCGGTCTTCTTAATGGCTTGGCCTCCAGATGAACTTAAGCCCATACTTTTAGCAAGATTTTCGAATCCCTTAGTAAATACATTAAAGTTTCCATAGAACTCTTGGGCTACCCTCGCTAGTGGCACTAATTGATCGGCAATTCCCCTTAATGGGTCCCAAATTTGGGGGAGTATCGCAGTCAACTCACTAAGTGGTAGGCCGAAACCTTTTATGATCCTGGAAATTATTTCAAATAAACTGAAATCTTCCTCAGCAGCATCCGCAAAACCTTTAGCCAACCTGCCCTGTTTATCTAGATATCTACCATACTCATCAATTGATTTGCCAATTTTACCAAACTTCCTACCAAGGCCAAATAGGCCTACCTCTGGGTCTAGGAAAGAAGATCTAAACGCTTCGAGGAAACCACTTGTCGAGTTTTTATATGCTTGAATGACCTCATTAGGCAGGATCATGTCAAGCAATTCCATGACTACTCTAACCCGGTCAGGCCCCCCTGCTTTTGTGGCCGCTAGTTTCTTCTGCATCTCCGGGTCTTGGAATGCCCCGGTAAAAATAGGGTTGTTCCTAAATGCCACATATTTTTGGAACATCTTTGGGCCAATAGCCGGGGCATTAATCAATTGTTCGATGAGCTGGGGGGTTCCCAAAGGTGATTTAGTTGGGTTGCCCATACCGATTAGAACAGACTTCTCTGTTAGCTTCTGGATAAGGACCCCTAAAGAATCCATCTTATCACCAACTTTAGCCCCAAACTCCTGGCCTAATTTTGTGAACCCTTTTGGGTCATTACCCATTGCGGTCATTACCGTGTCAGAAAGCAACTTCCCCTGCTTAACGTAATCTTCAGTGGCACCGGGTAAAGCAGCAGCAGATTGTGCGAGCTTGTAGTTAATTCTCTGCAGTTCCCTCATTGCTGAAGAGAAGTTTGGGAACAAGTTCAGCCCCTTACGTTGACTGATGGCAAACAAACCCCCAGCAGCCTGGATGTCTGACATTTCATCTTTAATTCGTTCCCCAAATGCGCTTGCAAAATACTGGAAGGGTTTTTCCATTAGGTTGACACCCATTTGGAAGCCGCTTAGTATGGCCCCGGAAATTGTGTTGGCAATCTGATAGGCCATGATCTGCGAGGCGAAACCACCCCCACCATATCCACCGTAGCCACCACGGCCATATCCCCTTCTACCATAGTCACCGCCGCCCCCGGTAGAGCGACTGCCACCCCCACCATATCCACCACCACCGATACGTTGAGTTTGATTTAATCTTCGGGCAGCGGCATTGGCAGCATTGAGAGCCCTGGTAGAGCCACCACCACCGCTACGTTGAGTTTGATTCAATCTTTGGGCAGCAGCATTAGCAGCATTGAGAGCCCTGGTATAGCTATTCATTGCTGTAGTGGACGATCTCAGTTTAGATGCTCTTGCGGACAAAGAATTATTAAAGGCTCGACTATTGATTGTCAATTGGGCCATCTGCATGTTCAGTGGCGCCGTAGCTTTGCCTAGGGTTTGGAAGTTTGTCCGTAGTTGGTTTAAGGCACTGTTAATCCGGTTTAACTCGGGAGTAATATTATCAGTAAAATTCCCGATTAAGGTAAATTGTCTTTGTGTATTACTCATTGCCCTGAGAATTCCTCGACTCCAGCTCTAGACCCGGGCCGGTAATCTAAACTTCCAGACACACTGGGGCTAGACGCCCGTGTTTGTACGCCCGCAACCTGTCGGGCAGTTTCATTATTACTGGAAAGTAATTTAGAGACAGCATCAGCCACAGCAGGTAAAACCGACGTTCGCCCAATCAACGCAATATTGGCAAGGTCCCTACCACTAGTAACCTGATAAGGAGGTACCTGGACAAATGAAACATCAACCGTAGCCCTCGTTGTACTTCCCGATAGATCCCTCATCAATTCCTTTACATTAACGCTCTTAATCACAAAGTACCCGCCATCAGCACCGTTCAACCCATTTCCATATAGTTTATTATTTGCCTGGACGTAATAGACCGGAACTTTAATGTATTTGTTTTTAGTATCCAGGGTGAAATTCATTAAATTTTCTAATCTAGCAATTTTATCCTCAACTGACCTGCCCCTTGAAAAACCCTCCACAAGGGCATCTGACAGTGTAAGGTCTCTCATGCTTTTTGACCCCGAGATAACGGGCGGCTGATTAGTACCAAACATAGGGACACGCTCGACTTGGGCTTCACTGTTCCATGAGATACTTTCCGGGGCACAAATAAAATTCCAACTACCAGAAAGTGATTCAGCAAGGGACACACTGAGGTCGGAATTTGCAAAAAGGTCCCCTAAAGGTAACCCCCCAGAACCCGACAAGTACTTAAAAAATTCCTGGCCACCTAATGAGGAAACCCCACCTTTAAGGTCAGGCAGAGACAAGGCAAGATCCATCTCCTTGGAGAAAGCGGCAGTTATGTCAGATTGCGGGACCGATGAAAAAACTCCTGACGTATCACCAAAGGCTTCCCTAGCATCTAAACTTACTTTTGATTTTGGATTAACTAACCAAGATGCAGATTCCCTAGCAGCCCCTGAAAGAGCTGGTATAATAGAAAAAGTTACATCAGGTCCATTTAACCCCTTTGTGAAAGTTGTCAATCCATAATTAGCTACTGGCTCATTGGATGCACCTGGAAACCACCTGCTGGATCTCCCGCTACCTACTGCTACTCCACTTATGTCCCCCAATAGATTCTGAAATACGTTACTAGCTGCAGTCTGAGCTAAATTTATTCCAATATTCCCTAAAACTCCCCCTGCCCCTGATGGTGATAAGGTATCAGTCAAAAATTGATTGAAAAGTTGTCCCCCAGCAGAAAGAGCGCTCCTCTCGATTGATAGCAGAATATTATCGAATGCTGTAGGCTCCACCCCGAGAACCTGTCTCCATTCCTCCGGAGTTACTTGATTCAGTGCAACATTAATAACAGACCCGCCCAAAGTTTGAACTATGCTATTCCCTAAGCTATTAATGGCCCCATTAGCCGTAATGGGGAATGTAGGGATCACCCCACCAGAAAAATTAGCCATCAAGACCACCCCCTATTGCGTACTTTTCGGTGTTGGGGCGCCTTCTTCTTATTTTTTATGTCGGTGTTCTTTTCTAGGGAGTCCAACGATTTCTCGTCCATCCTATAGGTACACACCCAGCCCTGCTCAGTAGGTAAGACTTCGAATAAAAACTTATAATCCCCATACTTAAAGGTGCCAGAAAAGGTTCCGTCCTCGTCCTGTAGGAAATTATTCTTTGGAGACGGAAAATTCCCGGACCTATCTCTTATCGTATCCACCTTCTCACCAAACACACTATAAATAACTACTGACAGAACCTTCTGGGCTCTTTCAGACGAACTCAAATTATCTTCAACAAAGTCTAATGATTCCTCTTGCCCATTAGAAAAAATACCACCCAAGTCAAGGTGCTCTATGGATTCAGGATCAGGCCAAAAATCAGGCTCTACCTTACTTAGCAATTCGATGGCTTCGTCTAGCTCCCAATTCTCTAACTCACCATCTATAGAAAACTTAGAAAAAGCCGACAGCAACGATACATCCCCATCCTGAAAGCAATGGCTGAAATGCTCAGAGTAAGTCTCAGGAACGCATTCAAAATCCCCACGACTAGCTTCGTAAAGAAGGCGAGCCATAGGGAGAGCTTTTGCGAGGTATGCTGAATCGGGATTCATTCATTGATGTTTATCTAAAGGAGTTTTACCCCCTTTGCCCTACCCCTGGTTACCAGAACAAAATACCAAGAGTCAAATACCCAATGTCAAATACCAGACCCCCATCAGGTAGAAACCGGAATTTCCAAACAAATCTTAGCGAATGCCTTTACTGCCTGGTCGTAATGGTCGTTCCTAGTATTGTGCTCATGGTTATTAACTTCAGAATAGAAGGTTTCATCCCATAACAACTCATCAATGTTCCATTTGGGGTTTGGTTCGCACAAGTCAAACAACTCGATGGGGCTACCTTTTACGGCATTGTCACACATATCCCCGGCAGCAGCTTTGTGCTTTGCTAGCTCACTAGGGTGCTTAATGTCAACTTTCATCCTGTGTTTAGCCCACTCAGCAACGCCAATTTCCCCGTTAAGTTGCTCTTGGATTTTTTCATTGGGGCGACATGCCCGTGTGTTTGAGAAGTAAATTTGGTTTTTATCATCGCACAACTGAGTCCAGTCCCTGTCTACCGTGTGAAGCAAGATTTGGCGTTTGTGAATAACGTCGTCGGGTTCCCCCTTGTGGGATGCCCTACAGATACTACCTGCTATGTCATCGGCTTCATAACCAAGACGCCAAAACCATGGAAAATACATCTGGCAGTAATTCCTACCTTCATTGTAAACAAACCAGAATGCATCTGATTTCTCACTCCGTGTCCCTTTATAGTGAGTGGCAAGTTCTTTGACATCAACTCCTCCAGCTGCCGCATAATCGACCCATGCTTGTTGAACTACTTCGGATTCCTTCATAAAATCATCCCTCCAGTAGTTATTTGTTTCTGGATTGCGATAGTCCGCAGCAAATACAATACGGTAAGGATGCCTTTTCATGAACTGTGGACCGCGATTTACGAAAAGTGCCCAAGCTCCACGAACCAGCTTCTTTTCGACTTCTTTGCTGAAGGATCCTTCAATTTTTGATTCATACCAACCCAAAACAGCAAAGCACATGACGTTGAAGTCAATGACTAAAAGGGGGCTAGGGGAAGTCTTTAAGACGATGGTTTTTTCGAGTTTGGGCCTGTCCGTCATCTTGGCATAGGGAGGTCAATGTAGTATGTTGGAAGTCCGACTTCCTGCTCTTGGAATCTAGAGTCTGGGAGGCTTAGCCATTCCCCGGACCTGAATTCCCACACATCACAATCGACCATGGAGAAAGTCCCATCATTGGCAGGGAATGCTACAAGGTAATCTTTGTCTGTTGTGGGATAATCTTCGGCTATTTTCCAAAATCCTTTTACAATTTGGTTGTTCATTGATTTGAGAGTTGATTTTGAAGCATAGTTACTGTGGACTTGAGATCTTCAATTTCCTCGTGCAGGATGGAAATCTCCCCCTTAAGCTTGGCAATTTGCTCATCATGTTCCTTATCCTTGTAAAGAAGGCTGCCTGTTTGAGCGTCAAACAACGAATCGTAGATCGTAGGAAATTGAGCCGCAAACACCGAGCGTACAGCTCTTGCAAGTTCTACATGTTCCCACTGAGCCACCCCCTGATCGTCCCTTACGTTGATGTAATGGATGAAAGAACGAACGTTACCGGTGATGTAAAGACGGGTATATACACCTTCAGGGAGAACAAAACGTGCTAATTCTTTGGCGATACCGCGCCCAAGGAGGTTATTATAGGAAGAAATCGCAGCTTTGTAAGCAAACTCAAACTCTGCCCACATGAAGTCAGTGAGGCTTGCATCCTCAGCTATGAGGCTATTTTGCCGGTTCTTGGTATCCTGAACTCTCGCTTCTTCCGGCATGTAGAATAGGTCTTGGTAGGCAGGAAGACCGTCGGTGTAGTTTCCCATAAAACCTTGGTCCTCATACCTCCCAGAAAATTGCTGAAAGCAAAAAGACCGGTGCCGCAAAGCCTGGATTGAGATTGCCAAAGGAGTAACAACTTCGACTGACATTGTGGCATTTTCAAATACACTCCAATGTCCATGTTTAGCGCAATGCTTTAGTAGACCCGAGATTTTAGGGTTGCTTTGATCTTTGCTTGTCACCCTCGCAATGTATGCAATGTGCTCCTCAGCATTGGGGGTAACGGTAACGAGACGGGACTTGCTAGACCCCTCAATAAACCAGGGATTGTTATTTTCCATTAGTAAATTTAAAAATTCAAATCAATTTCATCTGCGCTGGCTTTAGCAGGGTTGTACAACCCTGACATCAACTCCAGTACCTTTAAAGTAGAAAGGCAATCAGACATGGCATCGTGATACGGTAGCGCTGACAGGTTGGGCAACCTTTGCCACTTAAACCCGTCTTTCTTATCGCTCCACTCACCACTCCACTCCGAGTATCTATCCATGGCACAGGATACTCCCGAAGTCTTAGGGGGTTCGAGATTGTACTTCTTGTACAGGTGCCATAAAAGCTTCAAGTCAAAATCCGCATTGTAAGCAATAAGATGCTTTCCATCAAGGATAAACGACAGCATTTTGGCGATTTGCGGAAAAATCGGGGCATCCATAACCATTTCATTGGTGATTCCGTGGATGTCGATTAGTTCTTGTGATAGTGGCTTACTCGGCTTCACAAGCATAGAAAAGGTCGGGCGACCCTGCATGTTAATGACAGAGATTTGTACGACCTCCGTATCGGGGTCCTTGCTGAGGGTGCCAGTGGTCTCAACGTCAAGGATTAGGGATTTTCTATCCCCTAGACGTTCTTTAGCCCAATTTTCTGAGTTTTTCTTAAACTCTGCTAGTTTTTCTTCTGATGGTTTCATTTTTGAGGTTTACTCATTGCTATTGTAGCAAGTTGCCACGAAAAGTCAATGCTCTTCCTCGTACTCCCTGCCGATTCGCTCTCTCCATTCTAAAACCTTAGTGAAAGCATTGATTAGATCCGTAGAGAAACCCCTTACGTGCTCTATTTCCTCGGGGCCATCCCAAAGCTCAAACTCATAGTATTCTTTGCCGTTGGAGAAGCCGTTTTTAATTTCGATTTTCATAATGCAATCTTTGGTAGAATTCCGTAATCAGTTGACCCAAATAATCCCCTATCAATTGATTTACCCCCCATCCTTCTGTAAGGGTAGACCAATCCGGTGAATCTTATTCGTTCGTTTTGGCTAGGTAACTTACCTATTTGCTGTAATTGCTTTTTAAGTATCCACATATGGTCAATAGCTATAGATTCCCCAAATGGCACCGGGGTGACAATGAGATTAACAAGTAAGACGGAATCAAGGTCTTTTCTCTTCTCATGACATTTAAATTCTTTCACCCTACCAGAGCATTCCACGGTGGTTCCATCGAGAAATTCAAGGTCAGTTCTTTGCCGGATTACGGAGTTTATCATAATGCCACTTGCTACAGTAATTATAGCACATACGACCAGGGGGTAAAAGTATTGTTAGCAAACCAAAAAACCATGACGATAGGTAAAACCACTTTTGGCCTCAATAAAGGTGAGTATTCCGATAAAATAACTAGGATCATTGATAACCATAGGGCCAATAGCCGCTTGATCGGGGCTCCGAAAGATTTTATCCTCCGTTCATGCCGACTGACGGAACAATGGATGAAGCTATCGAATGAGAACGATGTAGAAGTTTACATCCGTAGCATCGACATTGCTGGCGGAAGAAAAATCAAAATGATTTCCCTAGAAAGAGGGACAACCAAGCAGCCGGTTGGCAAACTAAAGCTGATAGACATGTTGTACCCACCTAAAAAAATTGGAACCGCCCCATCCCCGGAAGAAAAACATTATAATGCCGTTAGATCGTCAATGAGACTAGCGGTCAATGATCAGCTAAAGACATATAGGTCGTCTGTCTCGCTTCCAATTATCTGCATGATAACTGGAAAGACCATAAGGAAGGGGGTCAAAACGGATGTTGATCATGTCCTGTTGAGTTTCTCTGAAATTGCAGACTCTTTCATGGCTTCTAGGGACTTGGTTTATGCTGATGTCCCCCTAGTGGGCCCCCCCACAGCTAAAAAGTTTAAAGACCAGCAACTATGGAGAGACTGGCAAGAGTTTCACAGGGGGGCTGCCAAATACGCCTTAGTCCTAGCTAGTGCTAACCGAAGCAAAGGGTGTGGGACTTATTGCACCCCCATATCCCTAATTGGTTCATTTTCAAAGCAGGGTCCTGAGGATTTGTCCTTAGATTTTTAATCATGGGCCGGGGGCAACATAAGTCTCAGTTAAGGGGACGCCCCTCCAGTCTTCTCCATCGAACAACCAGAGCATGGGTACTCCGGGATCAGCACCGTCTGGTTGAACCCAAGATTCACCTAAGCAAGGGTCCGGAGTTGGGGGATTTTCACCCACTGCGGTGGGGCCAATTTTTATAAGTTCAGTACCAGCAGAGTCCGCGAAAAATAAACCAGGTTGACCTATGTTTGTATTAACGGCAGGTTGTCCCTGCAGTAGAAGGGTTGGGTTGGGTCGAACACCGAGGGTGCTCTTCCTGAGGATTTGAATAGGGGTGAAGGTCATTATAAGAGGTCAGTGTTATTGTCTAAATGTTTTTGTGATTCCAAAGTAACATATAATCATACTTTCGCTATTAAGATCATACCGTGATTTAGGTGTTCATTTATGATGGAGTTTCCTATTTGTTTGTATAAATAATATAGATCGTGAGCACCTGGGTCTAGTGCTCTTGCCCATTGGGATCCTGTAGTTTGGTTATCAGCTTGGGTCTCCCCGTAAAAAGCATCATCTACTGAAAAAATAGTGTTAGCCAAATTTAAATCCAACCCTGGTGCAACGTATGCCGTAGCCACGTTCGGCGGTGACTGAAAATTATTGTATATGTCTAGGAAACATGTTACAAGGGTATTTCCTGCTTGAATAAAGCTAATACGGGGAGCCACAGGGTAGACACTACTGGGTACTAGCCCCCAAGCATAGTATGGCCCTGTTGGCGAGTTCCAGCTGTCGCCGAAAAAGTACACAGCTCTAGCATCATACAAATTATAAGAGTTAGCCAAGTATAATCTTGGGTATTCAGCAGAATTCACCCCGTATATGGCCCCGCCGAGACGCATCGTCGAAGTGCCAGCCGTAGTTGTACGGACTAATCCGATAAATCTTCTGGAAGGATTACCTAATTTACAAGTGATACCGTTTTGGCTGGACCGTGAAGGGGGGGATTGAGGGTTCGCCCATGCCACGAAATCGACTAAAAGATTTGGGACCAACAAAGGATTAGAAGCATTTCCGTTGTACACATAGATATCGTAAACTGTGTCAGGAGACGATGCAGGGGATAAACTTCTCGTTAATACCCCAGAAAAAGACACGATTTGCCAAACTTGTTCGGTAGTGTTGTATAGGGCTATTTCACTACCGTTATAAGGGTGAATGTAAAGGTTGGTACTATTTAGCTGGTTGCTACTTGGAACAGAGGAGGATCCAGATAAGCTAAGTCTTAAGTTAACGACGCTCTTGATAGCAGAACTAACCGCATATGATAAACTATAAGGGGTGATAGCCGTGTCGGTAGACAGGAGTTGTTGAGCTTCCTGGGTAGTGGACAATCGGATAATGCCCTGATCGGTTTCAGTTGCAGATCTGAAATTCGTATACCACTCTGGTGAGAAAATTGGGGCCCCGTCGATTTGACACCCAGAGGAAAACTCCATGTTGGTTGTCACATTAAGAGAGTCTACGGTCAAAGCCGGGTAGTAAGTCGGCAAATCTACCCCCGAGAACGGATTTCCAATGTCGGAAATTCCTATGGTTGATCCCGTGCTCAAGTCAGTCAGTCCAGCAGGTGTTACAAAGAAACCTTCTTGGTTGAAACCGGTCGCATAAACTCGGCCACCAAGTTCATTAGTGAAGTAGTATGTGAACTGGTTTTGTGGGGACAAGTCACCTTGATAACGGGGAAGAGCCTTCGTATAGTTTAAGAAACCAGCCCACTCCCAAGCATGGCCGAACATGCGTAAAACTGATGGCCGCCTGAACTCAATGGACCAGTTTGATAGCAAGTTTGCTGCCCCATTGGGGGTATACCCCTTCATGTCTACATTGGAAGCTGGATTTAATTCCCTGGCGGCAGTTGGTACCGGCAGCAAAATGCTAGTAACTTGCGGGGCAGTGAAGCCGATGCCAATTAAAAATTGGTAAACACCCCTATAGTCGGTTGCTGTGGTGTACTGGGAAATAATCTTAGGGTCGGTGGACCAACAAGTAGTTAAATTATAGCCACAATTTGTAGTGGGTTGATTCCCATCTGTATCATTATCGAAATAAATTACGGGAGCTGTGTTGATGAAAAAGTCGTAAGCATTATAGTCAGATCGCATATGGACATAGGACTGGCTCCACTTCCCAGTATCAAAAACTGCATCGGAGTTCTTAACTACACAGGTGAAGTGCTTATTTTGATATTTAACTGTTTCACCTGGCCTGTAGTAATTACCTGCGGTCCAGACATTAGAAGGATTAGCCCTTTCTAGGACAATTTGTGCCTTTTTAGTGACGGGATCTGTTCCAATTGGAATGGGCCCAGACTTATTTACAATTACCATATCCGATTCGGGTAGCAAGCCTACGACCCCCCCGCCAGTACCCACGGTGGTTTGAATTATATAGTCTCTCAGGGGGGTGCGAGTGTTGCTGTCTGTGTTGGTAATGTTAATGCTATATCGTCTTTGAGTCAAAGAGCGGTTGTCAACAAGGCGTCGGACATAGACTTTGCTACCTACCAAGCTGGGATTACCGCTAACCCCTGGGGAACCTCCATTTTGGTTCACCATAGGGACTGTAATTTGGATATTCGTAGGATTTGCGGGACTCCAAGCTACCGATGATAGGGGCGCTCTCCAGTCTGGCCCGTTTTGGTTTTCAACCCATAGGTAGCTTCCACTTGCAAAAGTATAGTTTTGATTAGCAAGAACTTGGGGAATACCGGGGTACACCTCCGAGTCTATTAACGGTTGGGTCAGAATGATAGTGATGGCATTATTTGCTACACCAGCACTTACAACCCCTAAAGAAATGTTATTTACTACAGTAGTTTGATCCGTCAGGTTTGTTGCCAGGTTTATTGTGGCAACGTTCCAGTTTGTATCTTGAGGGAACACGTCTGCCTTATAACCCTCTGCCAAAGCAGCACATCCTCCAAAAGAACTGTTAGAGTTTGTAATAGAAATTTCACCGCCAGATTTCACCCAGTGGTGTATGCCTTGGCCAATGGCAAATACGGAAACCTCCTGAATGAACGCTTCATTGATGGCCTTAATGTGGAAGTTTCTCTTCGTAGGATCCATCCTAACATTATTGGGATCTAACGCGATGTATGAGTCGTAATTGGCAATTGTGTTGGTCCAAGTTTTAGGGCCTGAATTATACTTCTGCCAACAGCTTAAGTCTCTCTGCAAACTAACCCCAGTAAACTGAGCTGTAACCATGGACTTAAACCCAGTCACATCATTACCGTCCGCATTGATACCGCAAAGACCATATGCCGACCGTACAGAGCAGTTGAAGATGTACGGGGACGCTCCCATGATACCATCCGTATCTTGTTCTGGAGTGCCCGGTGGTTGAGGTGCAACAATCTCTGTTTCCCCAGGGTTGACAGGAACGTCAGGGTAGGACTGAGCGAAAATTGTCTGGACTTTTGCATAGTAATCGTCCAAATCCGAGTCAGAAACGAACGAAAAACAGTCTAGGAGGTGGTGGCTAGACGACAAACCTTCCTTGTCCTTAAAAGTAAAGTTAAAGAAAAATCCCCCACCAGTAATCCTTAGTATAGATCCCCGATCGGTATCAATATTTCCCGTCTTTGGCGGGACGTATAGGGGCCTGATCACAGTCTTCCTTAAGTCTTCACCGATGACTGATACCCCCCTAGGAAGAATAACACCGGGGTAATTCACGCTATTCATGGCCCTTAATTGGGCGGCGGACGGATCGGCATTGTTTACCCAGGCTGAAACGGACGCGCTACCGATGGCATTATCAATCAATGCAACCCCTGCAGCGCACTTAATCACAAAACGGTCAAATGACTGAGAATCCTGACCTAGGCCATTTTGAATTCTAGCTACTTCTAACGCAGCTCTTTGGAGGGTTTTGAAGGGCTTTTGAGCAGTGTAGCCAGCCTTCGTCATTTGGTTGGTGATAACTGGTACTACCGTGTTATCGTAGACCCCGGTTACATAAATGTCGCTACCAATTTGAGAGTTAACATATAGAGTATAAGTTCCCGTGAGAAGGGCCCCGTTAAGGTCAGCAGGGCCGTATGAAGTTTGGACCCATGAGCCACCAAAATTTATAAAAAGATTTCCGCTGTCACTGTTCCAATATAAACCACCTTCTGGAGCTTCTTCTAATTCTGTTCCAATATCTGGGTTAGTAGTGGAAATAGGTAATGCTGCCTTGAGGTTAGAGGCGTTGGTACCGTCCTCCACTAGACCAAAGCCAGGAATTCTACCCCACGTTAGGTTATTACCTGCCCTGAAGATTAGTTGGCCATTTGTTAATACGGATTCTGGCCAGGCATAGGAGTTGAATGCCGCAGCATTGTTTGTCCTTATTACCCCTGAAGATGTACTAGCTTTAAAATTTATTGTGCCATCAGTTAAAATCTCGACGCCCGTACCGGCTTTAACACCCCGGACCTGATCCTCAAGGACATCACCCTGGTTTGCATCTCCAGCTATGTATTGGGCTCTAGTTAACATTGGATTACTTCACCTAGTATGGGTATTTTACCCGCACTTTATACTCATTGTATAATATCCGCATCATCAGCAAGTTCCAAGACAATGCTAGGCCCCCACTTCAAGAATGATGATGCGCCGTACTTCCCGGGTGGGCAAGTTATAAATTCGGCATTGGTTATGACCCTGATATTCACCGTGGCACCCTCTGCAGGCCCCTCAGTGAAAATTATTCTTGATCCTACCACCCTGTACGAATAGTCGCTCGCAGACGCACCCTGGAAGTAAGGAATCTGCATAGAGCCCCCCAAATTAACTAAAATATTCTGAGAACTAACTGAAGCAGCATTAACGGGTCTTGGAAGAGTTTCCGCTACATCGAAGTACCCATAAGTCAAATCAAATTCGGTTTTTACACCATTAAACTGGCTAGAGATGGAATTTAAAGAATATACTTGAACAGGAAAAACCGACTGAATGGCCCAGAAAGAAGAGGTACAAACAGTTCTAACATCAAACACAGTGCCAACTGCAAGGGCTTCAGAAAAAGTGATTTCCAACTCCGAGCCAGAGAGCCTTGTCAGGGTGTAAGAGTAAGGATCTAATGGACCAGGGGTTGTTATTGGCAACTGTCCAGTACCACCTAAGAATACAAAAGTGTTATTGGCGTTAATGTCGAACGGTGCCAAGTTTATTGTGGGATCTTTCGATACCAGAGTAAATGAAGACCGGGTGCCATTGATACTCTGGCCTTCCTTGATCTTTAGGGGCACCATTTGCAGAGTCCTATTATCATCATCAGATGTGACGATTCTAATATCACTTACTGCCCCTTGCAGAGGAGCTTCATTGAAGGTTATTTGATTGCCATTAACTGTGTAGTCCTTGCCGGGCACCTGAGTGACGGCCCCTAGAATTGCAAAAATGGAGTTAGCTGAAATCTGAGTTGGAGGTATGGGGACCCCGCCTTTAGTCAAGGTGAAGATAGTCGTGATACCGTTGAATAAGGGTGAAATCGAATCCGTTGAATATGCGGTAACCTGCCCGGGGAACTCTACAAATGGTTGCTGTTCGTAAATTTGTTGATTAGCTAGGTTTGCGAATGGGTTGATTTGCTCGAAGTAGTTGGCTGTAAGGGCTTGTCTTTGGGGGCCAAAAATGATGATTTCACCCTTATCATTGACGCCAGTAATTGTTAGCCTACCACTCCACAAAGTAGTTGCTTGGAAGTCCGCCGCTAATTTTCTAGAAATATCATTTGTTTGGAATTTAGGTAAGCCACGGGAATAGTTATAGTATCCTGCATATGCCCATGTATGGGTATTAGCAATGACTATGGACGGTTGATTGAACTCTACGGGCCACCTGCTGGTAGTTAGAGCATAGCCACCGGTTTCGGGGGTTAATGGTAAAGCACCGATGGGCAAGAGCCTCTCCCCCCAGTATTTAGGTTTAAGGTAAGTAAGTAGAGACTCTGGAGAATATCCCATAATCTGGAAGAATCTCAGTATTGCTCTCTTAGTGTTAGACCAATTAGGGTCATATAGCCCCGGTTCAGGAATCGGATTAGTTCCACAAACCTTGACAGAAGTTTGAATAGGCCAAGAATTTGGTATAGTACCAGAATTAAAATAGAAACCATTACCAGAGTTAAGTCTGATGGCCCTAACTATAGAGCCCGAGATGCCGATTATTCGGACAAATTCATGATTGGTGTCATTTCCGATTCTGACGATAGAAACAGTTTGCCTGGGGTTCTGTAGAACACTGGCAGATAGAACAGAGAACTCAACTACTTCTGGCTTGTATCGTTGTGTGGGCCCTGGCAACACCTCGGTTTGAATAACCGCAAGTGGGCTCACCAAGAAAGTCTCCGGCCCAGTAACTAAATCCTTAAGGCAAATACCAAGGGATTCAGACCCATCATCATCGTCGTACTGATTATTAACCGGGTAGGTGGTGTAAGGGTTGGTAGAGCCACGGAAGTAGGTAGAATTTGGATAAACCGATAAATATTCATCTGCAGCATAAGACCCCTGGAAAGTCTGGCTGACTAAGTCCTGTCTTTCTAAGGTACTAGTATCGACAAATGGGGAATTGGTAGAAGTTGGGGATAGCTTTTCTGGTCCTGATGTGGGCTGGAAGTTACTAGCTTCACCATAATAAACTGAAGTCCAGTAATTATTTTCCGCAGCATACCAGTTTCTATTGGCGTATGTAGTGTAGGTTCCGGACGGGTTATCAAAAGTCAAATAACTATTACTACCAGGGTCGTAATTCTGTACCCACGGCCTATCGTAATCGGATGCCGTTATGGTAACATAGTACTCTATGTCTTGATTCCCATCCCCGATCAAATAGTTAAACTGAGGTGAAGATCCCAAAATTCCCGTCTCCACTGTATCAACAGTGAACACACGGCCCCATCCCCCTAGTATACCAGGGTCAAATTGGACATTGGGTCTTAAACTCGATGACCCGAGAATTTGACTACTTTGGTTGAGACGTAAAACATCTCCTATTTGAGGTGAAATAGCATTCGATGACGTATTACTTAGTACTATGCTATAGGACTTTTCAATATCGCTACGGGGGTCATGGAAACGTCTGATGTACGGTACCCCTAGGACTGGGATTAGATTGGTGTCAGTTGGTATAGTGCTGTCAGAAGACCTAATTCTCAACTGAGCAAATCTAGCCGGGTCATCCTGTCCAGTGTTGATTGTGGGGCCGCCATCTGTGGCAAGGAAGCCACGGTATGTGCATTCTTCCGTCTCTACCCAAATTGCACTCCCTGGCTTTAGGGAGTAGGGTAGTAGATACCGTGGGTCAAAATCTGCACTTAATTCAACTAGTTGAATTTCAGTATTAGTCGGATCAATGTAAGAGCTTACTATTCTGGACCCTAGGGAAAGGATCTTTTTGTTTTCCGACTTTTCAACTTGACCAATAGTTAAAGTCAAAGGTCTCTGGATGCCTTCAAAGACAAATCCTTGGGTATTGTTCTGTGCCCCACTTATTGTATTTATTCCTAGAAAACCTTCAGCTTTGAAAGCTATGGACCCGAAGTTAGTTGTGCTGTTAGTTAGGCTGGTGATTCCCCCATTTAGTGACCATACTCCAATTGCTGGACCGATGGTATACACAGATTGTAGTTGAGAATAGGCTCCGTTCCTCACTCTGAACCCAAAATGTCTAAAATCATTATCTATATCTACTATGCCTAAACTAAGATTATCAACGGTTTTTAAGTTCTGGTAGTAATAACGTATGTTATTGATGGGAACTGAATTTAATTCTTGAAGCTGGTCTTCAACGGTTATATCGACTATAGATTCGGGCCTTTGGGACAAAGGCTTAGAAAGGTATGTGTACTCAGTCAATGACCACCATTTTTGTTCAGACCCTAGAGTGGTATAAACCTCATATGCCGTTGGGTCATTTTGTAGGCTGACAGATGTACAAGAATTGGCAATAATGGACTTAAATCCAAGGACATTAGATCCGTCAAAATCAGTAAAACACATCCCATAATCAGACTTTAGATTTACCTGATTGACATAGGATGATGAATTTTTTGTAGTATTTGAATTAATATTGTTCGGAAATGCCGTATCGGTGGGGCCCACGATGACAAAATCACCTGAATTAACCAGTGAATCACCGTCAGTTACTCTGCCCCCAAAGAATTCTGGGAAGGCTCTTTGAACCTTAGTGTAATACTCGGCTAAGTCATTTTTAGATGCCTCTTCAACTACTCTTAGTCTGTGGGCTGACCTCAAGGTGAGGGAACAGCTGAAACTCACAGTCCTGGAGTTGACATTAAGTGGAATTGATGTAAACGCAACGCTAGGTGCCCCACTAAATGGTAATTGTTTTTCTGCAGATAACTGGAAAGTGTATGTTGTTACGGGGATGGCATAGTATTCACCAGCAGAGAAAGTCCCAGTGCTTTGATCGATGCCAGGTGAGTACTGGATGTTAACTAAATCATTCAACTCTAACCCATGGGGCCTCCTAGTTCTGAATAGTGCGTAGGTATTCTGATTGGTAACTTCGACTACTTCGTTGTAGTTTACTTTATCGTTGATGGAAAAGTTAGAAAGGGATGAGTTGCCTGATAGTTTAAAAATAGAAGTTATAGGTTGATTAATCCCTGATAATGCGGTAGGGAAAGTGTGGTTACGGTATGATGGCACATACGAAGGGCAAACTACGCACTTTTTCAGGTCCAAACCAACGATAGAAATACCAGATGGCACTATAATGGACCCGCTCTCAGTGTTAAATTTGCTTAAATCAGATGTGGAAATATCCTCCGTTCCATAATTTGATAAGTCAAGAGAGAAGTCCGACAAGCTCTGTCCAGGGCCATTATTAGCAGTGAATCTTGATGACGCTAAAAAGATTGTATACCTATTAGATTCACTCCTCGGGGATAAACCAGCCAGTACGTTACTAATATAAATTTTTGACAGCTCCAGTATAGCCCTTGACAATGTCTGGTAGGGCAATGCTTGTCCATCATTGGCAATGGCATCCGAGGAGAACTGAAATTCAGGGGCTACAAATACTACGTTACCATTACCCCCAAGAAAAGGCGCTGCGATAGACCTCCATGACCTTACAGCATCGCCTACATTCAAAGTACCGTCAATGGTATTCAACCAGGATTCACCCCTCTCTGGGGTGCTTGTAGGGGCATCTGGTAGAACTGCCGTAGGACCAACTTTAATTACTCTTCCATCTGTTGTTCCAAAGAATAATCCCGGTTCTTGGCTATTGGTGTTCAAACCGATTTCGCCGGGTTGTAGTTGGTTGGTAGGACGCTTACCCAGGAGACTGGATTTTGCGAAAATAATTTTGTTTGCTGATTGTTCTCTGGTCATTGCTAAAGAGCTTTCTATTTGAGCGCAAAGGCGCCTTTATTCTTACCCTTAATCCTTAGAATAGTCTTTGACTCCGTCATACAAAATGTCGATAACTTTGGCAGCGTCCTTGTTTGATAGCTTGGCCCATGGGCCCTTCTCGTATGACTTCAGGGGCTCCCCAACCCTGGACACAATCATCTGGGTAATTTCGTTGTCAGAGACGCCGTGACCCCTGAGTGCGTCGTAGACTTTGGGTAAATTATCTCTCATTTTTAATAGATTTTGAGGGGCATCCCCCTTGATTGTCCCTTTATGTACTCCCATTTGGGGGTCAAATTTTGAATTGTAGTCTCCAGAAGTCATAGAATTAATTTTACTAGGGTCGAAAGTTGAACCCTTTGGTAAAAAACCCCTGTTTGTAAAAACCCCTAATGCCTCGGATAACGCTGCTTTGATATTTTGTTGTGATAACCCCATGTCAACAAACCTGGACTTACCGTTTTTATCAATCAGAACATTACCACTGTGGGCATCGTTATGGGCTATTCCGAGTCTATGAACCTGTGATCTCAAGAACCAGTAAGCATCTCCAATGGTGGTTTTCCCAACTATGTCCGAAGACTTACTGAAATTATCATAATCTTTACCCGGGACCCGGCTCATAACTATGCGGCCATTTATTATATAGACACCACCCTCTGCCTTTGGTTTGCCTTTGGCTATTTCCCCATATATCAGTTTAGGGCCTAAGCCGGCTTTCCCTAAGATTTGAGTTATTTCCGCTTCCGTTGTACTTACCTGGCCACGTTTAACGGCATAGCTCGGGTTTCCTTTTATCAAGAGCACAGTACCAAATCCACCTTCCCCTAATTTGGTTCCTTTACTTAGGGACCCAGGCCAGTCAAATTGATCCTTAGTGCCATTGATGGCCCTGCCTACCTTGAAACTAGAGTCAAAATCAGAAGCATCATCTCTAGCCCACTGTGTGTTACCAGTAATTATTTTTCCTGGCTTCTTGATTGACTCTTGATTTACTTTGGGTACAGATTTTGTGCTTGCTTTTGTGTTTGGTTCCACCCTCGCCAGGTAGTCTTTTAAACTTTCCTTGGCATCATCGATGAAACTAGCATCAATAGACCCGGATATACGGTCAATAGATTCAGATATGTTATCCCCAAAATCAACCCTACAAACCTTTAGTCGGGCTATACATGTTGACCCGCATGATTTTCCTATATCACACCTATCCCCTTTACCAAACACGGAGTCAGCCCCCGTTTAGTAAAGTCTCTAGTCTGGCGATTCGGTTTGATACTGTGTCTATCTTTTCGGAATATGACAATTCTTCACCTGTGGCAATTCGGTGGTCATCGGTATTCTTTCTAGCTAGGTCTAGGGTAGCCATCTTGGCATCAATGTCTTCGCGCTTCTTGACTAGCTCCTTAACTTGCTTCATTTGTTCTTGCAAGGATTGAAACGCCCCCCTTTGACGGGAGATTTTCATTTTCTCATTTAGGGACTCTATTTGGCTGGTTAAATCCGTATGCTTTTTCCCAAGGTCTCCATACTCGCTATAACTAGGTCGAAGGCCCAGGACTACTGTAGGCTCCATTACAGTACCTTTGGCATAATCTGTAGGCTTATGGGAATAAGCTTGGATCGCCTTATCGTATGCTTCTTTTGAGATTTTATCTTTTCTCATTTTAAGAGTCCATTATGTTTTCTTTTACCCTAATTGAAGTCGATGTTTTTTCTGGCCATAATATCCATGGCTTCATTCCATTTAAATCGATTCGACCACCAGGAAGACGATGATGGTCCTTTAGCAATATTTTTTGCGTGACGGGCTTTGAATTTTTTACGCTCCATCTTCATGCGTTCAGATTCACCCTCCTTAGGTGGTCCAGCAGTTTCTGCGCCCTTTTGACCAAATTTTTTCAATTCTTCCTTACCGTCATGGCACCATTTTACTACATGGCTTTTCTCATCACCTGGTTTAGTAGGGCGTGGTTTATTACAAGCCATTTTAGACTTATCGTAAGTCTCCCCAAACTCCTCAGCAAACATGTTATAGAAAGCCTCTAGGGCTTCATCGCTAAAATTTGCATTACCGTAAAGCATTACTCTTTCTCTCCGTACTTTAAATAATCAGCAATTGCAGTTAAACCGTGGGAACCCTCTGAGATTTTTGACGCAATCCAGGGATCTAGATTACTGTCGGGGATAATCATCTTCAGGGAAGTGGCGATATTATCTTGCATTGATTTTAATTGGGTGATTAGCATCCCCCCATTAGGTTCAAAATCCCCATCTCCCACCCCTTCCCCCATAATAAATGTCGAAGGTTTGGTGGCCGGTTCTTTCTCAAGGCCAGGAGCAATCGCCATCTTGTCCATTGGCATGAGATCAGGGTTTTGCTTCCCAGAACCTTTACCGGGACTAGAAACCTTGACACCTTTAGCACCTTTGGCAGCATTCTCCACAAAATTCAAGTCAAAGCCCAAACCTTGGAGACGTTTCCAATCGTACTCAGAGATAGTCATTTTATCTTAGGAAGTAATTAATGTTACCCTATGAGCGACGAGAGTATAATACTGGGGAATTCAACCCCTACGGCATCTAGCGAGGCCACCATTTAAATAATTTCCGGAGCGGTGATGGCTGAATGAATCGTGTCCTCATAATTTCAGAAATCTCTAAGTATAGACCTTCCAATGTGTCCTTATTGCTTTTTATTGTTAAATCAAATTTATTCCTCTCTTCAGTACCATATTGAACTGACAAGATTCCAATTGGCAAATTACCCACTTTAACCATCCTATTATAGAAACAGTCAATCCCATTCCTAGACAAATAGTCCTTACAAGCTTGAGGCAACTCCTCACTAAATTTCACAGTCAACCAATCATTTTCCTTAAGCATGGCTTCAATTTCCCTTATGAAACTGCCTATTTGAATATCCTTTACCGGGGAAGCCATAGCAGAACTATCTTTAGCTGTATAGGTATTGGTGGTGGACATTTTTTGGAGGTGGTACCCAGTAAAATCAACTTGTCCATTATGGAAAGAACACAAAATAACCCTAGAAGCATTAGTTATGATACCAATTTGAGCCAAACGAGTGTTGATTTCCTTTTCTTTCTCGATGTGATTTAGAAAGACATCTAGTTTATTTATAGTCCTAGGGGCAATCACCTTAGTAACAAGGGCCCAAAGGGCAAACCCAAGGACCAACACAGAATCGCCGGTAAAAGTGAAATTGACTGGGGCTTGGGGAGTAGGTTGCGGAGCAGGGGCTCCTTGTTTGATATTGGTTAGAGTGGTCATAGAATTTGGTAAATTATTTGGTTTTAGAGTGCTTTTTCCAAAGGTCGTTATCAGCCTGGCGAGCCTTACCAACTCCTGTAATAAATGAATTCACTCTGGCTAATGCCCATTGCTGCGGGGAAATTCCGGGTCGGTGGCCGGAGCGCCATGCTGCGATTCCCCTACTGTATACCTCTCCCAGAATACTAGTAGAAATGCCAGACTTTTCCGATTTTGCTTTTAGTGCCTTGCTAGACCCCTCAGAATATCTGTCATAGAAGGCTTTAGTTGCGGGGGATTGAGGGATTTTTTCGTTTCTTTTTCTGAACTTATCGTCAGATTCCCAATCTTTGTATAGGTCTTTGGGTGATACCCCAGGGTCTTTGGCCTTTTGCATCGTTTCTTCAGCTTCTCCCTTGGCTATAGTTTGCTCCTTAGGGGTCAATCCTTTTTTATACCTAGCAGGTAGGGCCCTCTCTACAAACTGCAAATCAAAGCCAAGACCTTGTAGGCGGTTCCAGTCGTATTCCATCAATTACCATCCGGTAAACCACTACCACCATTTTCAAGCCTTTGCCTGACAGTTTCCGGTAAACCAGATTCCCATTTGTTTTTGATTGCGATGCGGATGATGGCAGCCATAACCTTACGTGGATCAGCGGTGCGACCTACGGATGACCATGCAGCAGCGACATCTTGGGGACTGGCAATTGGGAAAGACATTCCGGGGCCTGCGAATTCCCCCTTTGTTTTTCCTTCTTTTAGTTTTTCCCTGGCCTCAGCATCCCATTCCCTGAATTTTGCTGAATTGCCTGATTTCGCGTTACATGAGCTACATTTACAATTACCTGTCCGGCAAGACTTGCATCCACCTTCTTTGAACGGTTGGGGAATTGACATCAGTTCAGTATCGTCTGCAAAGTTATATTCTTTTCTTTTAAGTTCTTTGAAAGAATCCATTCTAGCTTTGCGGCGACTCATGATTTCTTTCATGGCATCTGCCCCATCCGCGTGGCTATCATAGTCCCTATTGACTAGGTTGGCCCCCCGTTCTCTGATGGCCTTATTGCCCTTTAGAATAGCCTCCTTGTGCATCGACAAGCCACCTTCAGGGGTAGGGGACCATTTACGGCCGATTTTGTTCCTTTTCATCAACTGATCAGTAGAAATGGCATTACTGGCATTTAACTGTCCCCCAACACCCGGCAAGAGTACAGAGGAGAAATCCATGTGTTCTCCGTAAGGCATAAGAGTAGTTAGAAACTTATTTCTTTTACCCTTTGCCTTCGGTATTCGTATCTGAGTTGCTATCTAAACTATTGTCCTTATTGTTTGACTTATCAGAACTCCCCTTGGCAGCCATTCTCAAAGCAGCAGCGGGTACTAGCAACGCTAAGAAGACATTGGCTGCGGATTTGGCAGTTTCGGAGAAACTATCGGATATTTTTAAGCAAAAAGCTGAGTAGGAGTCATTTGGTGATTTCCTCAGGTTATTACGACATGAAAAATTATCATAACCGATCATAGCAATTTGCGCTACAAAAATAGCCACTAAAGCTCTAATTAAAAATGCCCTCTCGTTGAATTCTTTCATTGCCCTACAGCGAATCTACTTAGATTTACCCTTTGCTGACTGGTTAATTCTCAAAGATAGCGCATCCCTTCGATTTCTTCGGGTGATACTTTACCTGAACTCTTTAATTCTTGGGCTGCCTTAAGGAGGGTTTGGGCCTTTTCTAAATCAGCAGGGTCTCTGCGGGCGACTTTATAAGCCCCCATTAATTTTTGGTATTTTTTATCGGATTCAGACATTTTGCTTGCCATCAGACCCCATCGTATAGGGTGTCAATTTATTTCTTAGGGTTTTGCTAGGGTCTTCGCGGCGGGTTTCTTAACCATGGGCTCTCCTCGAACTTTCTTAATTGCTTCAACAGCTTTATTTAGGCCCATGTTTAAGGACCAAGGGATATCAACCATGCAAACATGGTAGCCCGGGATGCAGGATGCTCCGCAAGATTTTCCTTTCTTGCACCTTTTTCTTTTTAATTTGGGTAAATTGAGGCCGCCAAGTCTGGCTATTTGGCCTCTTTTTGCGGTATTAATTTCAGCTTCCGTTTTTCCCAGGGGTGCCATTGAATTCAAGGTAATTATGCTTTAAATTTACCCAATTTGCTCTTTGTCGTTGTATTCCCCGTCTTCATCATCATTACCGTCTTCATCGCTACCTTCGCTAAGGATCTCATCGATTAGGGTGTCAATTTCATCCTCATTTAGTTCTTCTTCACCTTCGACTTCGGACTCCACATAGGGGTCTTCTTCGTATTGAGTTTCGTTGTCGTTGCTGTTGTCGTTGTCGTCAGAGTCACTTTCTGTATTACCGTCAGAATCGCCGCCATCCGAACCCCAAATCTCTTCAGAAAGACGTTCAAATTCCTCATCGGTTAGGAATGTTGAGTTTCCATCTGAATCTTGAATATCTTCGGCATCTTCGGAATCGTCATCAACTTCATCGACACTATCGCCTAAGACAGCCGGAAAATAATCGTCTGGATTGAATGGCTGGTTGGGTTTAAAGTCACGGGACATACCATCATTGGCTTTCCAGAGCCCGGTATGCTGAATCCAGGGAGATGTATTATGGACTACGTTAGTTGGCAACCCATTAATGGGGTCAATTTCGTGATCTTCAGGGTTTGACAATTGAGCTGCATAGGCTGCGCGGAAAGCTTCAATAGCACCCTGTTCAAAATCGCCGTTGATTCTATTCGTCATTTGTTTAAGGGGTCGGTATTGGGAAGTTTAAGTGTTGAGGTGTTGAGGTGTTTGGGGTGTTTGGGTGTTGGGCCCTGGTCCATTCAGCTTTCAGTTTTTAGGCCTGTTTCAGCAAATGTTGAAAGTGTGCCCCGAGACCTACTTAGACCAATGATTATTACCCATCATGCTGGCGGTAGGGGTCACCACTTTTCAATTTTACCAGAAATATCTTGCAATAGTTTGCTATTGCCCTGGAGTTCCCTTTCAGCATGATTTCCGTCAGCATCATGGTTACCGTCGGCACCGTCGGCATCATCAATAACCACGGGGTGAATCTCATGAGTTAACCTATCAAGGAGTTTATCCATAGATTCTTTCAATCCTTTCCTACATACGGAATCGGCAGAAATTTCCATGGGGCCGCAAGGAATCCTATATAAGTCTCTAATTTTAGCCTCAGTTTTGTCCATGTCAAGCCCCTTCTCTAGGTTTTAAAATCCATTCATTTTCGTAATCCATGTAGTGGACGCCTTTTCTTTTTTCTAATCTTCTGGCAGGGTCTTTCTTGTTGGCTTCCCTCATACCGTTTACCATGGTGTCCCTCATTGCCCTAAGTTTTTCCTTCGGCACTTCACAATGCGGGCTGTCCCTATAGCTTCTGTACCATTTACAAACTTCTGAGGGGTCATCAGATTGCAACATCATGTTCCAGATCCCCATTTCTTGGCTACCGGTTAGCGTACCCACTGGTAATCTACCTTCCAGGTCTTCACGGGAGGGCCTATTAAATCTTGTGTCTCTTCTCATTGGGTAGCTACCAGTAGGGCTTCCATTAGTTCATTTTTGATAAACTCAGATGATTCCATGTCTCCTCTTTTTCTTTCTAAATCAGACAAGGCAGACAAGGCTTTTGCATATTTATCGAAGTTTTCTTTATCGGAAGGTGCCTTACGAATTAAGACCTGGGCTTTTTCGATGCTATCCATAGTTTACCTCAGTAAGTTCCCTTCCCTTAGAACAGACTCCACCAGTTCATATTCTGCTGGAAAAAGTTTTTTCATTTTGGGTCCAGCGAATATGTAACTTGAAAATAGCTCAGCATAGTGTTCTAGTTGATTTGTTTTACTGTATGTGCTAACTCTTTTGAAGCTATCTGGAATTCCAACTTCTTTCGCTTTGAAGTGAGCGTGGTGCCCTAGTTCGTGAACTAATGTCACCAGTGTATTATTGCTGGCTGACCCTGGAGCTTTACCCATAGTATGTGGCAGTTCTTTACCTTGGGCGGCACTGGATAAATGCTTTTCGGCAGTGGCCTTGATTTTCTTTACTTGTGGGGTAAACCCCTGAGCTGACCGAATAACTGTGACCCCCTCTTTATACGCTAACCCGCCCCAAGTCTTATTGTAGATTTTCTGCGAGATGGTGAAATCTGGGTTTTTGAAGTACCCTGAAAATGCGCTTCTGAAGGCTTCTTTGTTGCCTGCAATGTCCTTCCAGTCCATGAATAGGGTCTTAGTCTTATTGAAAATCCTCTGGAGAACTTCTACTCTGCGGGGGGCGTCTGGGTCCAGGGTTTTTAAATCCCGGATGGCGCTCATGATGGAGTTCCTGTTAAAGTCTATCTTTAAGTCAGGGTGAGCTTTTACTTCGCCACTTCTCATTAGCTTTGATGAATTTCCCGAGGGAATCTGCGATGTATGGGCTTAATTCAACTCTGCAAACTAAACCCCGTTGAATGCAAGTTGAGCGACAAGATTTCCCTAAAGAACATCTTTTCTTCCCGGACCCCCCCATCTCTGGGGTGCGCCTAGGTGCTGAATAGTTCCAGCAATTGCAAAATCAAATTCTTTAGGGTTATCTATTTCGATCATTAGTCCTCATAGGCGCTTAAAATGTCGGCAATAATGCCGTTCCGGACAATATCTGATTTACTGAATTGTACTCTACCTACTCCTGATATATTAGCTAAACGGCGATAACTATCTAATAGGCCGCTATCATGCCTGAAAACTTCTAAGTCAATTTGCTTGGTGTCACCTGTAATTACTACTTTGGAGTTTTCCCCCACTCTGCTAATTACAGTTTTCACATTTTCTGGCATAGAATTTTGAGCTTCATCGAAAATGATTAGACTTTCATTAAATGAGCGTCCCCTCACATCTTCAAGCATCATGGGCTCTATAATTTTCTTTGAGAGTAAGTACTCCGCTGCACCTAAGGACCGAGTCATAACCGCAAGGTTGTCATAAACGGGGCCAACAAGTGGGGCCATTTTTTCATCTAAAGTTCCGGGCAATGCTCCTCTCCCCCTTTGGTGAGCACAACCGACATCACTCCTTAGGTAGTAAATCTTATCGAGTTTACCTTCTTTGATTGCTTCAAGCCCCCACCATAGCGCTACTAGGGTTTTTCCAACTCCCGATGGACCAACGGCAATTGTAACTACATTGGAGTTTAAGGATTTCCAAAGATCCTCCTGACTATCTGTTTTAGAATAGAAAGGTAAAATATCCATGCCCCTGTTATAGGAGCGTTCAACCATTTGGGCAGACTCTGCGCGGCGCGATTTGCGCTTTTCTCTTGATTTCAACATTTGGTAAAGAGGGTTAATGACAACTGTGGATAACGTGTATGCTTCGTTGCTAATTTGGATTACATGATCCTGACCCCCTTCGAAACTAATAGGCAGAGTCATTTGTGAAAGGGAACTCTACGACCTTATTTTACCCTGCCCCTGGCAAAAAGCCCCCGTTAGGGGGCTAATGCATCAGAGAGACCACCATTTATCATGGTTGAGTAACCACTCTATGTACTCATTCATGGGCCCTTTCGACGAATAAGTCGAATCCATTAGCGCCACCACACCATCGGGAGTAGGAGTCTTTCGGGATTGTGTATTGGGGTCTTTTTTTCGCTTGATCAAGGTACTTATCCGAGGCAAGGTCTGTAATGAGGCAACGAGTGCCGTGAAGCTCCTGCATGATAGCAGGGTTTTTGTCAGTTGGTGAAATAGCCATTTTGATACTGTTGGTAACAACAGCAACTTTTTATGCGGTTGCGAATCGCAATTTGCCGTCAGGTAATGATGGGTAGTAGCTGACTGTAGCTAACTAAGATTGCACATAGGGTGTCGGATAATGAAATCTGGAAGTTATCACAGCCATCCAACGCACTGAGAGTATCTGAACTAGAGAATTTTACTTTTCCTGAGCTTAACATTTGAGTGAAGGCATTTAATTTGGTTTGTTGCAACTTGCTACCTACGCAAACCTCTAACCCTAAGTCCTGCAGGTATACGGCCCAAGCCGCACTCCCCATAGCAGGTTCAAGTACAATTTCTTCCGCTCCGTATGCCTTAACTGCTAGGCTTAGGATTACTCCGACAGTTTTCAAGTCCCAATTGCCTTCGTAAGTGTCAAGGACATACATGTATTCTCTTTCTTTTGTAACCCCCGCGATGCAAATACCTACTTTATCAATGCTATCGGCACGGAAAGTAGGATCAACAGAAATAATTACTTTATCTAATGGAGGGATTTTCGGTGTCGGTGAACACCCCTTGTACAGCCAGGAGAACTTTTCATCTCCTAGGTTTCTTTTGAGGTCTTTCAAATTTTCTGGGGATAGGTATTGGTTGGTATTTCCTAAGGTCCCCCCGATGGGCCTGCCCAGAATGTCAGCCTCTGCCTCTTCTTTACTTTCGATAATTGCTGACAGATTAATGTGGACGGCTCCTTTCGGGTTTGATACAGGGTCAAAAACACCGAATTTATCCAAGAAGTAGCCGAAAATGTCTTCATCACCCCATCTTGACCCGAGAACAACAATGGCACTGTTTTGGTGGCGCCGGGTCATAATTTCCTTTTCTATCCAGTATTTATTCACTGTTATATCCGAGGACTTGTGATAGTCATCGATCAACCAAACTCCAGGCACCTCACCGTCGGTATTGATGTTCCCATAAGCAAACCCACATACAGAGCCCCCAGGAGCAGACGGCACGACATGGTGAGGATCCAGGTCAATTTTAGAAAAAATTCCCTCAAAAAGTGGATTATTAACCTCTTGCTTCACCCTATTTGCCGCCACCTTTGCAAGACTTTGGTTGTAAGAAGTTACGAAATTATTAATATAAGGATCTTTACCCAGGAGCCAAGACAGGAGGAGGGATCCCAATGAAGACTTCCCAGTACGAGGAGGCATCGATACTAAGAGGATTGGGTACCTACCTTCGGCAATGTCTTCAAAGGCGGACCCTAAGACTTCATAAGTTTCCCAGTTCAGCAGGTAGCCAAACTCTACTTGAGCGGAACGAGACAAATAGGCAGGAAAACTATATTGGGCACACTCTTTAGTGTAGTCGGTGATTATTTCCTTAGTCGCGCCTCTCATTTCAAGTTCAAGAAGTCCCCTTTTATACATCCTCCAGCTTGAATGTTCCGATAGCTGGGAAGCGTGTGTTATTTTTGGGTGTTTTGGTGTCATTTTAATTAAAATTTTGTTGGCTTGTGTTGGCTTGTGATGATTTTTTTACCTGGGGGTCAGAGCGATAGCCCATAGCCAGTGTCATCCCTGTTGAGGCGAGGTCTGGAAAAAGAGTCTGGACCGATAAAACCAGAACCAGAGTCTAAATTATTGTAAAGTCCAGCCGAGGGTAAATTTCTCCCTACTCTACCAGTAGGTAAATTCGAATCACCTAAGAATGGCCTTCTGTTTCCTCCGCTCCACCTCCTCGCTTGTATTATAGCATCTTGTACCCCACGGTCAATGGTGTCTAGCTTCATCGCATAGTACGTCAGGGACCACACAAACGCATCCACCGAGTCATCGTGCTTAACGAAGGGGAATCCTGTTAGCTCCTTAATAAAACTATCTACCCATAACCCCTCAACAAGTTTAACCCTGTCATTCTCTAAGAGTGGGCTAACAGCTTCGAGTCTAACCGTTTTTGACCTAAGGGGTCTCATTTCTTCTACAGGTATTTTTGTTTCCCGTCTCAACATTTGTATCAAAGATTGGCCGGATGCTGCCTTTTCGATACAGATTACTTTTGGTTTGTAGAAGGAATGTAGTTGCTTAATAGACGCAATCAAATCAGGGAAACCCCATCTCCCTTTAACGATTTCCCTAATGTAAACAGTTCGGGGGTCCCTAGTTGAGATACCAGCCACACAGACCGCAGTTTCGTCTGCACCTTCTTTTTCAGAAAACGCACAGTCTACACCCAGCCATACTACATCTAGTGGTGGGCATTTTTCTTCTTCTACCATGGCGATCCATCCGGCCTTTACAATTTGACCTTCTGCTGCAGTTGGAGTTCCTTGATAAAGGGCCGCAAATTTGGAACTGCCCATAGTTTTCTTTTGGGCCTCCAGCATATCAATCGAGAATGCGGGGTTATCAGGCCAATGGGACTCACCGATTTGCCTACCTAAGGGGTCATCGACGGGGTCTTCACACAGGCCCGCAATATTCACCCATCTCCAACCTTCTGGGTTTTCTTCCTCATCATAGCTGCCGTCCGATTCTAAAACCTGGCCATGCAAATCATTGGCATGAAACCTGGTCGCAATAATTAGACGGCAATAATTGTTAGTTTTACGTGTCGATGCCTCTTCTTGCCACCACGTTTGGAGGCTCTCAAAAGCCCTGGCAGAAGCTGAGCTTTTCAGTGGGTCGTCGATTACCATGGCCCCCACACCTGGGCTAATAATGTTTACAGACCCTGCCGTATGGCCAGTCAACACACCACCGACAGAAGTAGGCAGGATGTATCCACCACTAAGCATCTCAAATTTAGAGTCCCTGGCAAAACCTTTCCAATCAGGGAAGATTTTCTTAAAGACAGGTGTCTTCAACATGCCGATAACTTCCTTATGGAACTTATTGGACAATGATAAGCCATAAGAGGCAATAACGTGTTGAGTTTCTTGATCTCTCCCCAGTAACCACGCCACAAACATTGATGCCAGCATTGATTTACCGGACCGGGGGGGACAGGATACGATCAAGTTATGGTAACGTTTATTTGCTAGATCCTCAAAACCACTGGCAATAATTTCATGGAAATCCGCGACCTTTAACGCACCACCCTTCATCAAGTCTGCAAAAGCCAGGAAACAATACCTAGAAGACTCAAACATGTAGCTCTGAATGACAGAGTTTGGTGCTTCTAAGACATTAAGTTGATGCAGGCCCCTAATGTAATGGCGCCATGAGCTGTGCTCATCTAGTTGACTAGCGTGGTTTATTATCGGCCGTGGGAGTGTCATACTTGAGGTTTAAACTTCTTAATGAGTTCAGCCGCAGTCCCGATGTATTCCTTAGTGAGTTCCTTCTCAGACTTACTTTCACCCTCTGTCAAAGCAGCCGTATCGGAAATGAAATCCCTATGGGCTTTAACGGAAGAGTTAAAAATTTTCACTAAATCATCAGTACTACACTCCTCCAAAGAAGCCTGGATAATAGTCAAGGAATCCTCAGCTACTTGTAAAGTCCTGAGAGCTAGCTTTTCCTTTTGACGTAGAATTTTTTCATTTTGATTCATCATCTGAATCTCCTATTACAACTTGAGCAACCCTGTGGTTTAGGGGTAGATTTGTAAGAGTGCAATCTTCTTAGCAGGGTTTCAGCTAGTTTGTTATCGCCGGATTTAACTGCCGTATGGTACTGAGCCCATAGGGATCTTGGAGTTTCCATTTAACAATTAGCAAAGTTGACAAGGTGTAGAGTTTCTTGCCTGCACATCAGATTGGGAGTTGCCACTTGGACCCCATTTTTTACGGAGGCAATCATGGCAATCTTCAACACAGGGCCGTAGGTTCTGGCCCACCCTGGCAAACCCCGCACCCAAGTTTCCACAGGGAATTCATGGAAGCAAGTTCAAATGTACCTTCTAGTAACCAACCTTTCCCTTGAGGGGATTGACCCACGAAGTAAAATCTTCCCTTAGGCGCTTGAATGAATATATCTGGTTTTACCCCAATTAATGAACCTCCCGCCAGGGTTTGGGTTTTTGCCTCTGGGTTTAAGGGGTCAGAGTAGAAAATTTGAAAAGCCCCTTTAACAACTGCAAATTCACCGGTATTCATTCCTTGGAAGAAAATAGCCTCTTTGACAGAATCGGATGCAATGCCGCTATTGCCATCGGTTGCCCCTTCCAGTGTATTCCTCCATAATTCAACGGCGTATCTAGCCAGTTTTTTTCCAGAATCTACATAGAAAACTTCCCTCAGTGGCTGCTTAGTTTGAGCGTCCCAAACGGTAACCACTAGGCGACCATCTTCGGTATAGTTATTGTTACTTAGCAAATAAATAGGTTGCCCCAAGGGGTCTTCTATGTATACTTCAGTAGGATCGCAGATAAAGACCCAGTCTCCACTTTGAGTTACTTCATTACTCCACCTGATGCCAGACTGGCTGGAAAACTCATATCCTGACGGATTAGCGCCAGGGTACCATGGGACATAAATACTACCGGAAGCTTCGTCTACTACTCCGCCCAGGGGCAATGTGGTAGCTACATTAAGTCCTGGGAATAACTGCCTGCAATCTCCCCTTTGGACGCAAGGGTCTAATGCGACGTATGGGTAGACTTCCTGTACTGTTACTGTATATAGTTGGGTGTATGTGTATTGAGATTGATTGGTTACTCCTGTAAATTGGGTCGATGCACAGTGGAACGGCTCAGTAACTTGCACGAAAGAACCCGACGGCACCCCACCTGAAATTGTAATCTCTGAACCCATTAACAACTGGGTGGCAAAATCATGGCCAGAACTGGTTAGGTAATTTTGGCAAGAGAAATTCAATTCAAATTGCATCCTCTTATCGTAAATAAGGGGGATTTTATTTGTCACATTAGACGATGCCCCCACAAATCTAACCACAATGTTATTAGTCTGATTAACCACACCCTCGTTATCCATGGCATCTGCCAGCCGTAGGACATTGACATTAAGTGGAATTAAAGGTGATGCTATCAAAGAATCGCACAGGTACTGCTCTATGCGGGTTATAGTAGAAAGTTCAGCCATTGTTTACATCATGGGAATATTGTATTTGACCCGCCGATGTCGTAACCACCCGCATCATTGGGTTGTATGACTTGTGGGGTGCCACCTAGGTCTTCATAATTACTATCTGTTATCCAGTTGGAGTTGGTATTATTTTGCCCTGTGGCGCCATAACCCAATCGGTAATCTGGGGATTGATCCCCGGCTGGGTCATTATTCCAACCGCTGAAACCCTTTCCGGATACACCATTATACCTCTGCGGAATACGCCATGTTCGCATTATACCGCGTTTGGTATCAATAGCAGAGTCCCCGTGTCCTGCTCGGATGGCAGTCATTTGCCGTTCGGCATCTAGTTGCTTAAGAGCCTCTACATAATCACTTTTGATATCATCTCTTTTACGGACTGTATCAAGGTAGTATCTAGCAATAATTAATGCAGTCCTTCTGCGACTACTGGTAATTAGTACTTTGCCAGCCTTTCCAGACTGCTCAATATAAGAGTCAATTAGGGAATTAGCATCCTCAATGGCCATCCTGAGCTTAACTATGTTAACGCTAGTCGCAGAAGCATCATCGATATTTGTCAGTTGAACGGCTTCTTTAAGGCCGAAGGCTGTGACAAAATCTCCAGGAGATGCGCTACGTGGGTCTGAGCGGTTGGGCGTTAAAACTCCTGAGCGATCCTGATGGGGGAAGCCATAGCCGCCGATGGTTTGCCCTAGGTTAGACCCTTTTTGGGTGCCATCGGTCTTTTCGTCAGGGGCTAACGTATTTTTAACCGCAAACCTATAAAAGGCCCTGACGGCATTCCTCTTTTTGATTACATCATTTGAACCCGGCGGTATGGGCCCCCTGAGGCATACATTTAGGTCTAGTGGTGGTTCATACGAAACAAAGACTTCATCCCAAGGGGACAATGCAGAATCTAACCCTAGCGAAATCATCGTATCTGAGGAGTACACTATGGTGTTAACCCCATATTGACCGAAGCATACTGTGAAGCTAGAGACGGGAACCGGTATGGTAATGTCTAATGGCCCATCAAAGAATAGGACAACATTATTTGGGGTCGTTAAAGTGGATTCCTTTAATTTGGGTATTGCCATGATTATCTATGGATTAAGAAATCGTCAGGTTCATTGGTTACGGGGAAGAAATTCTCTGATACCCAAAATGGATAGGCATCTCTATTGACCCTGACCAGGAAGCCTTTCCCCTCAGGGTACAAGCAATTGACCAATACCTGGGCAGCAAGTCTCAGGGGCCATTCGTCTCTCCAGTTAATCTCCCAATGCTCTACTGTAATAAGATTACCCACAAGAGTGTAATCGATTCTGGACACAATATAGCCGCCCCCGAAATCAGGTGCAGGATAGTCAAAAGTTTGCTGCAATGATTCATAGGGTTCTCCGTCGTATTTACCGAGGATGTATCTTCCTTGTTCTGGGCCATTTTCATAGTATAGAAAATCTTGAAAGGCAAATAGATCTTGACGATAAATTGAAGGTCGGCGGATAGCCATTGTTAAATCGCAGCGAGTACTGTGAATGTGCCATTCTGGGTTACAATTCTAGTCGGCCTAAACTCTATACCAGCGACAATCAAGCGGTCGGTATTTGTAATGTCATTTACCCTGAGGGTTTGTTCGCAGTTTACAGGTTGCTCGCAATTTACTGCCTTAAGAAAGTTAGTTGGGACCCCGACGCTAAACAAGTCTTTACTAAGCAAGCTGTCACCTACGGAAAATGATACATCAGCAAATATGCTTCGAGACGCATAAATTGAATCGTAAACCGACAGATTATTAACTACGCCCAGGGACTGATAAAAAACTGGAGCCAACGGGTTTGTGGCACTTTGACCGAACCCTTGATAGATTGGGAACCCTGGGTCATAATCAGCGTTGTAGTTACTTTCGAATGCCATTATTTGAAGGGGTTTAGTGCGGAAGTCAAAGATGAGTAAACAGTGTTTATAGTGCCTTGGGGATTTTGTAGCGTTTTTAGTATGAAATTAGTTTGAGGGGAATACGATTGTAGGGCTGCCAATGCAGTTGACTGAATAAATATCGTGGGATCTGATATGATGTTCCTTGCAGCCTCGGCGATAGAAAGGGCTTTTTGTGCTGTTTTTAAAGCGGTCTCCGCAAAGTTTATGCCAGGTATTGCCGGTAGAGTCGCTGGAATTTGTGGGGTCCATGCAGTAGTAAAAGAGCCTTTAATTTGGCCTTCTATGTACCCAGCATCCTTCCTCACAAAATCCATTGCAGCACCCATGTCTAGGAGCTTAGGGTCTTCGAAAGGGAATGGTTGTTTATCGCTCATCGGTGGAGGATTCCAATTAGCATCGACCCCAAATGGGTTACCAGTGGGCGCAGTCCCGAAAGCTGAGTATCTTTTGCACTGGCCATTGGATGTTGGAAAAGTACAGTCGCCTACCGTCCCGGCTTGAATGGGGTTTTGCCTATTTCCAGAAGAGTCTGGTGGTTGAATGGAATCATTAGCCCCTGCGTGTCCATGTTGCAAGTCACAATGCCTTACCCAGATATACTCACCGTTTCTTTTCAGACAGACGCATACCCAGTCAGAACTCATGGGGCCATCCTCTTCTATGACAGAGCAACCACGGTTCTCCTTGCAAGGTGGTGGCAGGCTCCCTGAGGGGTAAGCCGGGAGGCGGGTCATGGAAGAGTTGTTAGGAATTGTCAACCCCCCTGCCGCTTGTTCTGTTAGGTTTTGTGGGTCGTAAAGGGTATCACTCAAGATGGCATAGTGATATTGGCCATTACTTAGTATGACATTTACTCTGGACCCTACCAAGTCAGGGGGCTGCTTACCGACAAATGCAGGGGAGGCGTCAATCCAATGGGAATATGAATTTCCTTTGCCGTCCCTTGGACCCGAAAATAAACCGGCCCCCTCAATTTCAGGGATATCCTCCGGGTTCATAGCATCAAATAGTACCCTAACCCTACCGAGATTCTCAGGGTCATCGACATCGACTATTTTTCCCCTGACCATCCCCCTAGGTAAACCAGCATACTTAGCATTGGATTCTGCAAATAGCATCAACCTGGCTAAATTGTGAGTTAGCGGTATGCAACTGAGACTTTGTGCCATTACTTATGCGCTGAGAATCTAGGGGTATTTCTAAGTTGGGTGCGCTTTGGTTGGGGACGGGTTTTAACTACTTCTTGTGCCACTTGTGTGTCACTAATCGGAAATTGAGTTAATTCATTTTTGTCTAACTCTGCAGTTTCCTCAGGCACTTTTGGTTTAGAGAGGGCTTTAAGAATTGGGCTTAGTTGCTTGGGGCTTACTTCCAAAATTGGTTCAGGGCCTTCAGGGATCTCGGGGCTCCCAAAGTTCCCAAGGCTCCCAAGGCTCTCAGCGCCCTCGGCGCTATCGGGAGTCAAATCCTGAGTCTCATCCAAGTTTTTTCTTTTGGTGGTCATAATAATTTGTTTGTATGTTAGATTTTTACCCTGACTTTATTGTTACAGATCAATTATGGGCAATCAGGGCACGGGGTCAAATAGAGGGAAGTCCTTTGCGTACATTTTTTCCAAGACGTGGGATTAAATGGATCGAAGAAAGTTTCATCAGCGGCCGACAAATCAGCAGCAAAATACGCATAGCCGACCTTATAGTGGTTGGCGTCTACTCTGTAAGATTCTTCGTTTATGACGCAAGTAGTTGGAATCTTATAGATACTGGAATCCCAGAGTGGGGCGTCTATTCTTTCGATAATTGAATCTTCCAAGTCATTAGCCAAGTGGCCAGATAGTCTTCCGCATTCGTCAGCTCTGTAGTAATCCCCTTCCCAATCCCCATAGACTTTATCTAATGTGGCTTCAGTGGTCGCTCTACGGTCGTGGAGGGGGGCATATTCCACTATTTTGGACCCTGAGAAATCATCAAAGTCAATATCCGCACCCGGCAATATGGCGGCATTTAGGTAGTCCTCTTCCAGACCTAAGCCGTACCGTACATTGGAATATAAGTAAGATTCAGAATACAGATAAGTGGGACTCGATGGTTCTAGACCGTATAGAAACACATCGTCGTAAATCCTTGGTTGTTCCTGCTGAGGGGGACACTCCATGTCTTCTGGAGATAGAGGAGACCCCCATAAGCCAAAATCTTGGCAAATCAGGTTTACTTTTTGCCACTCCGGCCCGTTCCTTTGGTAGGCCGGCGGCAACCTTAGGAAATAATTCTCCCAGTTATCATCACCTACTCCTGAATTTAAATCCGCCACGAGGGCATTGTCGCGCATATCCAACTCTGGTACGGAATTAACCACATACAGGGGCTTCGTCTTCCAAATTCTCAAAGAAGTAGAAGCGTCCATTACGTTGGGGGACATGTAGATTTGTAACCCACTGAATACCAAGTTGGAGATGTCGTGTCTAAATGTGTAAGTCAGCGAATCCGTTATTATTACTGTCGGGAGTTTAACTTTTCCCTCGAAAGTCATTGTATTGTAGGAAAAATTAAAAGTCCCATTTAGGCTGTCAACTGTAAAAATTATTTGGAAGTCTTCAGTTTGATACGGAATGGATGGCTCCAGTGGTACATCGTTACAAAATACCTTAACAGCATCAAAATTGACAGCTGATGATGGGACAGCAGGGGTTAAACTATTGATGTCTACCCAGTCTCCTTGTAGTTCCCACTGGGTGCCTACTAACTCCCACCGATTATAATAGAAGATAGATGCCCCCCTTACCTGTGGGTCGGGGTTACTGTAATCCCAAGATAATTCCCCATTTTGTAGCTCATCGCCAAAGAGACGGGTATTTCCGATGTACTTTAATTTGGACGGGGGTGAAATATACCATGGACTCCTGGGTTGATTGTCCCACCTTGATAATATCAGGGGGTAAGGGCCCCCCAGGTTTGCCAATAGATTGGCAATCACATAGCTACTAGTGGATGGGCTAAGGGATACCGAATTTTCTAGTTTGATAATTACCCTTGCAGGTAAAATGGGGGCGTCTATGGAAAAGTTTGCCTCATCAGGGTATACTACAGACTGCAGCTGCCAGTGCCCCTCATCAGATGGTTTGAACAGGTCGATTTGGCAAGTACCAGATATGGCCCCAGACATACCTATAACTCCATCAGCTTCTGATAGCCCAGTGGCGTCTAAGATCCTAACGACTGCCCCGACTGTAATTGGGTCCGTATAGCTAGAGAAACTATTATAATCAGGGAATAAGAAATCAGGAATTAAGGGGAAATTACCATCCTCCGGATACTCTATCTCCACCCATGGGCCACAGTTGAAGCCACCCCCGTCGTAAACCGAAAATGATCCTGTCTGGCTATTCCACCAGATTTGATTTTGTTTTGGAGACGGGGCAGTAGGGCTTACTGTTGCCTTCTGGTAGTAAATGAAATTTAAAATGTCATTAAAAGGTATCTTTCTATCCACTGGCGCCAAATACAGAGAGTTTCTTTCATCGAAACCATGTAAGCTAAGGCTATCAAATACGAAATTAAATGGTAAAAATCCGCCCTTATTTCCCCAGACCCCTGTAAAATTATCTAAGACGGATTTGCAATTCCAGTCGCTATTGAATGACCAAGGCAGTACCAGGAAAGTAGAGCTGTACTCATCATACTTTAATAGGGCATTAATTCCAAGACCTTCTAATTTTAGATTTAGGGGGATGTCTAGGAACCATGACTTTGTTTCAAAACTATAGGTTGGATCTATGGTAACTTCTTCAGAAAAGATAAGCTGTACGGGTTTATCAAAGTATAGTCTGGACCCCACATAAAATATGTTGAATACATACGGTAAAGAGTATTGGTTATCGAAATCTGGGTGGAGGACTATGGAACCAGTCTCATCCACTAGGCTAACCAAAAATGAAGCATCAGCAGAGGTGCCTGGAGTCGGCCTGTAGAATGGGGCTGGTCGAGAACTTTCTATATCAATTTTAATTTGACTACCAATAGAATAATCAAGTATGAATTGATCATTAAACTCGCTAATAAACAACGATGAGGATTGGCTATTTTTTTGGACATCCTTTATTTCGTATGAATACTCACCCAATGTCAAAATTTGACCGATTTGAATTCTGTTATCAGATTCAACTACAATGGAACCTTCCCAGTTCCTAATTTCTTTGACGGCGGGGAATACAGAGCTATTGTAAACACCGAAAGTACCACCCAAGAGTTGTCGTTTTTGGTCTATGTTTGAAACAAGACTAAACCAGTATTCATCACCGCTCCAACCTAATAGCTGAGCCAACCAATCTAATTGGTTACTAACTCTGGTTCCAACTTGTTGGACAGATGCAGCTTGACTTTCTGATAGGAATGGGTTGGAATACCCATAGAGTTCGTAGTCACCTATGTTAAAATTTGGGTAAATTTTGGTCATTTTATTCTACAATGATTAGATCATCAGATAGTGCTAAGTATTCTTGATTCATGCAAGTATCAGGGGTCATCCAAAGGGCCGAATAATTATCCACTTGCTCGTATAGGTTAATCAAGTTGTCATCCCATGGCCTTGTAAGCCATTCTGCAATGGGTTGGTAATCTGCATTTACAGACTCTCTGATGTCAAAAATTTTCTTTACTTCATAACTCGGGGAAATATCAACTTGAGCAAGTTTACAGTAGGTGACCGGAACTTCTTCCCCCGCACTATTAATTACTGTAGATGGCAGACTACCCAGTGGGTGAGCAACAAGAGACACTTCTGATTTACCCGTAGATGGTTTCCTCAGGAGGGAGATAGTCCCTGAAACAGAAACAGATTGTATGGAAATTTCGGGGTCAGACCACTCGATCTTCCAACCAGTATTAAAAGTAGGTATTGCAATTTGAAACGTAAAGAATTGACCTATACTATCCCTACTAACTTCCACTGTTTCCACAAAAATCCAATCTGGATCAGGACAGTATGGGCTATTAGGGTCCGGTTGTCCAGGGTTATCAGGATCTTCGTTAAAACAGTTGGTTATAGATAGGGTGGCGCTACCTGTAATTACAGTGTTAGGTGGACAACGGAAAGTTATCTCAGAAAAAGAAGCCGCCCTGGGGAATTGCCAGTATAGGTACGGCGCTCCATAATAATATGGAAATACTCCATCGTAATTTCTCCATTCTAAGGTCGTATCATCGCAAAAAGCATATTTAGGTACGAACCTCCACCCTACCTCAAAATCTGTGCCACTGACGACATTCATTTCGTGACCAGATAAGGAATAATTCTCTACAGAATACAAAGCATAGAAGGGGGAATCGTCATAGGTCAATCTATAAGCTATCAAATATTGGGAATCAGCCATCCCCACCAATTCTAAATTTATAATGACTGGACCTATGGAAAGATTACCGTGCCCCCAAACTACGGTTCCAGGCTTGATGACTAAAAATTTATCACCCCCTGAAGCAACAACTTCTAGGGAATTAGGGCCAAACGGACTTTCTCCAGGCGGTAGATACACATAGGCAGACTTTCTATCTAGTCCAAAGTCAATATAGTATCGTTCCGATGCAGCAGGTAACCTACCATAAATAGGTCTACCACCTGGTACCCATTCAGTGGGTGTCTCAAACAGGTTATTAGCCTCTTGAAACTGGACGGATAATATAGTACCAAATGTAGGATTAGAAGATGTTTGAATTTCCCCCCTGCCCCCATTTAAAGGCGTGATAATCTGGCTCATAGACTTAAGGTCCCTTCTTTATAGTCAGGCGGTTGGTAGGGGAAAGTAGTCCCAGTATACCAAGAGAGTTGGGGAACATCTGTATTGGAACTAGGGTTCTCCCATACATAAGTGATTTCCTGGTTGGAGTTGGTAAATCTTCCTGTATTACGTGGCACTAATGTTATTTGAGCTGCGCCTAATTTAATCGAGGATGTCTCCAATCCAAATTGAGAGATAATTTCCTCTTCACACCTGTAAAAAGAGACGTACCTCAGTAGGTTATCGGCAAATTCTTCAAATCTGGCCGTATTGGTGACTGTCATGTTTGTCCAGTTGGTTACCGTTGTTTGAGGTGTGAATGCTCTCATTACCCTGTAGATATTCCTGCCATCCTTTGCTACAAGGGTGTCCTCTGCGTATTTGACATAATCTGGATTAAAATATGGGACGTATGCCCGGGGGTCAAATTCATTTGTTCCAGCTTCTGAGGAGTCTATGAAAATACCATTTTTGTAGTAAATTGGAAAGTCAAATAAGGGGCTTACGCTAGATGTAGCTGTGTAGGATTTTACCGAATTACCATTTCTAAAGTAGGTTCTGTCCCCTCTGTAGAAAGTAAACATCCTGACAAATGTATTTATTTCCGTCAGCCGGGGGTAAAGAGAGGTTATTTGGATTTGGAAACCACTACCAGTACCGCCCAAGTAACTATTATCTATAGTCAGGACATCGCCAATTGAGAACCCCCTTCCAAAATCTGATAACTCGTAGGAAATAATTGTATTCCCTGAGACTACCAAGTTAATAGACCCGTTGACCCCAACCCCATTGATTGGGTTGCTATATATTAAAGGTAGGTTAGTATAGGCACCGTTTCGGTAACCTGACCCCCCGTTTACCAAGTTGGTCGTCTTTATTCTGCCAGATACGCTATTATCTATTAGATTATCTAATTGTGACCTTAGCTCGAATGAAGGTGCAAGGTTGATCACTGAGCCATCATTGATTAAGTCCTGAATAGATGTGCTGCTTGGTGTGAAGTACTTGGCGGCAATACAATAGGTAGGAGTCCCACCTGAAACTTCCCTGTATTCTAAATACTGCCCACATTTGAATCTAGGTTTGTATTTGTAAATGGGTAGCCCGCCATTGCCATCTAGTACGGACACTTCTCTTATAATGCCTTGCTTTATTAATTCGCTAAAGTAATCTACGGTTAGTGCTCCATTGGGTTCGTAAGTAAAAGGTGCAATTACATAGGCGTACTTATTGACGGCCCCTTTCGTTACGTCCACATAGTTATAATGGGGGTCAGAAACAGCATCCGGACCGCTCCCAACCTGTGGTGTGTAAACCCAAGTTCCTGCTAAGTAGGACTGACCTTCAACTAGTTGATTATAATTATTTGGCAAGCTAGAATTTAAAGCTGGTCCTATTTTATTTTCAGTCTGGGCCCCGGTAATGTCATTAGTAGAAGGGAATAAGATAAAATTCTGAGCTACCAGCCAAGCCAATCTTCCGACAGTAGTGGTAGGTAGGAACTCACCGTCTGAGTAGTCATACTCAACGATTTCTGGGTCTATTGTTGTCCCCAGTGAATATTGGTAAGAGTTATTTACGACCCATGCAGAATAAGTCTTTGCTGAAGAAATTTTTCCAGCTACAAAAGCACTGGGGATATCTGCTGAAGATCCAATTACTATATTTTCAAGGACTACGAATAATTGATTATTGAAGAACACAATGTCCCCCAAACTGTATCTACCGGCAGTGAGTAACTTTATTTGCTTTAAAGCAAGATTACCGTACACAGTTTGGTCGAATTTGTTCGTTGAATAGGGGCTATATGCTACTTCTACTGGGTAGTATGATAGGTTAGGGTTATTAACTACAATGAGATCATCACTATTTAAAATAGTATTTACGGGTTCAAAATCATATACATTAGTATAAATAGCAGCGTCTTTACTCAGAAGGACAGGGGTATTGTAAGCTGCAGAGTAGTTAATTTGGGGGTCTTTGAACCTGCTGATAGAATCAAAAGTATTATAAAAAGCGGCATCAACATCACTTACGGTCGGGTTCGTATCAGTTGGAAAAACATTTCCAGGGGTCAATACTGTGGAGAGCCTATCCCTAAAATTCAAAGTTACAGGCTGATAATTAGAGCCATAGATACCATTGGCATCAACTTCAAGAGTTATGTTATATTGAGTTTGACTTAGAGTAATAGGGTACAGGTGGGCTTGATTTTCAATGGGGATCGAGAAGTTAATTACATTTTGACCCCTTCTTATTTGGTCATCGGTTAATTCTATACCATTGGGTCCAAGCACAAAGAAAGAAACTTGTCCATTAGGCTTTGTGAAGTCAGACAAATAATTATAACCAAATCTGCTACTTCTATTAGGTTGAACAGAAGTCAGAGTCCCTAAACCAAACATATCTATGAAGAAGTTCTCCCAGTCTGCCTGGCTAACGGGATTCCTGCGTCTGATTAGGGAGAAAAACCTTTCTTGGACTTGAGCATATGTTTCTACATCACTGCCTCCTACCGCAGGTTCAGGATTGGTTACTACAGTGCTAGCTTCCCCGAGGTCCGGGGGGCCAGTAATTGAATTAGCCGGGACATTATAGATGTTACCTACAAATTTAGAATAAACAGGGATTTCAACTTCGGTCTTACCGGCAGGTATTGTAACACTATATGAGCTTACATATTCAAATCCTTGGCCGCCGGATAATTGGGGGTTGGATGTAAATACAGACCCGGATGGTACCGATAAGTCTGAATTTCTTGGTGCTATTGACAACCTAACCAAAGCTGTCGCAGGGGTACCTAGTCTCCTTAGGGCGCCTAAAAATGGGCCTATCCATTCGATAAGGATCTTATTTGGTAGTTGATTCGCCCAAAATAAAAATTCACCTTGAGAAAAAGCCTGCCCCTCTAACAGAACCGCAAGGGGATTCCCTGCACTGAAGTCATTGAGGGTTTTGTTAGACGCCTCGTATACTTTTTGCGCTGCATCTTGAACTAATTGTGCCTCGTTCCTTGGGTCTATTGAAACCGGGGGGAGGGGAGCATATCTTGGCATTTAATCCTCTAATCAGTATTCGCCGTTGTCAATGACTAAATTGTTTAGCAAATCGGCTGAGATTTTCTTGGTGATTAAGTCAGCATCATCCAATGACCCGAACTTTTGAGCTACTGACGGGGTAGGTGTCCCATTAGCGTAATTATATTTATTGTTTGTCGTATAACTTCTAGGGGCATTTTCTTTGATATTTTCAGGGTTGACATTATTATTATTTTCATCCAACAAAGTAGGGAAACCAAACCACCATTTACCTAGGGTAACTTTATTGCCGGTGATAGGGGCCCCAGAAATGAATTCATTTAAGCTAGATAGCGTAGGCTGGTTGGTACCTAAAGTCATGTACCGACTATCCAATCCATTCGGACCAGCCGTAACCAGAGAGTTCAATCCGAGGGGGTCATAGTGCCAATCTAAATCTTGGCCATCGAAAAATATTTGTTTTGCTCCGTTCAACCATGCACTGGTTACAATGACAGCGGAACTGTAAGTTGTCTTTGCCATTATCCGTTGGTAATCCTGTTATGTATGTTTTACCCTGCCTACAAAAAAGCCCCCTTTCGGGGGCAATTACTGAACCACAAAATCAAGTTCTGTCCCAAATATTGACGGTCAGTTCCACTTCAATTTCCTGGACGTTTCCGCTGTCGCGATCAACGTTGGCAGTAGTGATTGATAGGAATTTACAACCGTAGCAGGTGTACGCGCCACCGGCTGGAGCAGATCCTGTACCAGTACAGTCCCTAGGGGTTACTGTAACGGTAACATCTTGACAATTGTAGTTTAACCAGAAGTTCTCTAGTTGCTTGAAGATCGTAGGATCATACGGAGCAGTAAGAGTAACATTATCTGCAGTTCGTGGGCCAACGACATGGTACTTTCGGTTTCCAGTGCCATTGGCGTATTCGCTCTTTTCTGAAGAATCTTTGATACCACTGAATTTTGTAAAAACAGCGATTAAAGACACCCCGTTGGGAGCTACGAACGATACCTCGTATTGCGACTTTGTTAAAGGTCTGAGAATTGCCATGGGATCACCTCTTTATTTCCTATCCTTATCAGGACAAGATGTTGGTGATCATAGCGCCAGAACCGATAAGACCAGATGCACCGAGGCCAACCAAGTTAACCACACGTTCGATGGTGATTTCAGCACGCACGACACGGCGTTCGCGAATGTAGTACTCGGGACGGACGGCTGGGGTACCTGTCAACTGATAAGTATAACTGAAGGCCGGAGTCGCAGCATTAGCACCACCCGCAGGCATGATCGAATCAGAAGGACCGTTGGGGCTGTAGAACAGGAGGATGCCATTGGCGGGGAAGACAGGCTGCAAGGAGCCGTCGTTGGCCAAATAACGCCCTTCAGCTACGCGCAGGCCACGCTCAAGACCGAAGTAGCGAGCGATGACATCTGTGTCGATGCTATCGGCGGAGGTGTACTTGATACGATCAAGGATCGCTTCGTTGGTCAGCAAGAGGTCGAAAACTGAAGTTCCAAGAACAGCAGAGTTCGGACGAATGCCGATCTGGTTGGCAACAGCACGCTTCAGGGTCAGGATGTCCTCAATGGGATTAGAGGTTGCACCAGACCATGCGGCAGGGCCAGTGGCTGTGCCATAAGCGGTGTTGAAGGTAGTCCAGGTTGTAAAACCAAGACCAGTTTGTGAGCCAGGAGTCCCATTGTAGGGCTCGTATGGATTGTAGCTGCCAGTCACTGAAACAGCTTGAGCAACGGTGTACTCGTAGCTGTTCATTCATTATGTTATCGCGAGGGCTCTTTATCCCTTGCTTCTGCATGTTTCTATGCAGTTCAGACTATATCATCGTTTTGTAAACAAAACGTCGGGCGCTCGTGTCAGCTTCATTACTGTTCTAGTAGTATGCTGTTAGTCGTTGAACGTTCCGTCAATCCCTTGACGGCTTCGCTGCTGATTACCATAGCATCAAACTTTCGTTTGAAGCCGTAGGCTTCCCAGCAATTCACCCAATTTTCTAAATGAGACTAATCTCATAGGGCCAATGTGTTTAGCCTAGACATCGCATTGCGAGTCTCGATGGCGCGTAGCATTTGTTAACTCAGCGGCTCTTTATCCGCCGATTCATTACCTTGTTGTTGGTAATGTTCAGACTATATTATTGCCCCACTATGTACACGATTACTGTACTTTGTAAGACATTGGGCGCTCGTGTCAGCTTCATTACTGTTCTAGTAGTATGCTGTTAGTCGTTGAACGTTCCGTCAATCCCTTGACGGCTTCGCTGCTGATTGCCCACTCGGGGGTTCCAGCAATTCACCCAATTTATAGTGGACCTACGCTGCGATCGAAATCGTTCGTAAAAAATAATCCACTTGTGCAGGCAAAATGTTGTTACCGTACGGGCTCTTTATCCCATACTTCTCCATGTTTCCATGGAGTTCAGACTATATCTTTGCCCCACCGTTAAGCACGGTAAGACATCAGGCGCTCGTGGAGTTTTCATCTGTTCTAGATTACTAACTCTAGTCGTTGAACCTTGCTTTTATCCCTAAAAGCCTTGGCTGCTGATTGCCTCTTTTGCGTAGCAAAAGTAAGGTGTCCCAGCAATTCACCCGATTTTTAGTGACCTTTGTCACAAGGAAGGCCCTTACAACCTTCCCCTGCGTTCTCGATTCAATAATGTTATCGCAAAGGCTCTTTATCCTTTACTTCTCTCTGTTTCCAGAAAGTTCAGACTATATCTTCACCCTTATCAGGGTGCTGGGCGCTCGTGTCAGCTTCATTACTGTTCTAGTAGTATGCTGTTAGTCGTTGGACCTTGCTTTTATCCCTAAAAGCCTTGGCTGCTGATTACCATAGCATCAAACTTTCGTTTGAAGCCGTAGGCTTCCCAGCAATTCACCCAGTTTTTTCTATCAGTTTTTCAACTGACGGAGGCTATCGATCTAACCTCTTCCAAGGTTGTTATCACAAAGGCTCTTTATCCTTTGTTTCTGTAAATTTACCATCTTTACAGTTCAGACTATATCACCGTCTATACCCCCCTATAAAGGTTAGTCAGACGTAAGGCGCTCGTGGATTGTTCACCTGTTCTAGGCTACTTAATCTAGTCGTTGAACGTTCGTTTTCTCCCGAAAACGCTTCGCTGCTGATTGGCCATTAAGTTGGGGGCTTTCCAGCAATTCACCCTATTATTCTTACCGCGCTAACTAGGCAACGGCAAGGCCCAAAGATTTAGGCAATTCCCATGCGACCACTTCCTGCTCCAGAGCATAAGGCTCGGAGTCGTAACGGCTTTGGACGTAGGGGATGTTTGTCATTTGTTATCGCAAAGGTTCTTTATCCCTTGCTTCTACATGTTTCCATGTAGGTCAGACTATATCTTTGCCTTACATTACTATGTAGGGCATTGGGCGCTCGTGGATTGTTCACCTGTTCTAGGCTACTTAATCTAGTCGTTGAACGTTCCGTCAATCCCTTGACGGCTTCGCTGCTGATTACCATAGCGTCAAACTCTCGTTTGAAACCGTAGGCTTCCCAGCAATTCACCCAATTTATTTACGGCACAAACTAATTACCGTAAGCACGACGGAAGTCGTTGATAGCAACACCATGTTATCGTAGAGACTCTTTATTCCCTACCTCTGCATGTTTCTATGCAGATCAGACTATATCATCGTTTTGTAAACAAAACGTCGGGCGCTCGTGGACGAGTTATTGTTGTCGAAACTCATCGTCTAGTCGTTGAACCTTTCCACTACAGAAATCATAGTGATTCCTCGACGCAGTAGACTTGGCTGCTGATTTCCCTCGCCTTTACGTTAGGGGTTCCCAGCAATTCACCCAATTTTACAACAGCAAGCTATTTACTGTTCCTTCAATTATGTTATCGCAGGGGCTCTTTATCCCCTACCTCTCTTTGTTTCCAAAGAGTTCAGACTATATCATCGTTTTGTAAACAAAACGTCAGGCGCTCGTGGAGTTTTCATCTGTTCTAGATTACTAACTCTAGTCGTTGAACGTTCCGTCAATCCCTTGACGGCTTCGCTGCTGATTACCATAGCTTTCAAACTCTCGTTTGAAGCCGTAGGCTTCCCAGCAATTCACCCAATTTTTCATAACCCCTCACGGAGTTAAGCGGCATATGGAATACCGAAGCGCAGGATACGTCCTGCACGAGTTGGCGTGTCTACCACCGGTGCTATGAATAATATACAAAACTTAACGTTTTGCTCTGCATGTTTCCATGCAGTTTAGACTATATCATCATCTTTGCCTAAGCAAAGAGTCGGGCGCTCGTGGAAAGATTATTCTTGGGTCAGTCACTTTCTAGTCGTTGAACCTTCTTACTTCACTCTTATTATAGCAACAAGAGACCCGAAGTAAACTTGGCTGCTGATTGCCTCTTTTGCATAGCAAAAGTAAGGTGTCCCAGCAGTTCACCCGATTATTCGACAGGGGTCACCCCCTGAAGGAACCTCATTGATTCGCAATGTTGGTAGACGGTAGCATGAAACCTTGCGCGAGGGTGGTGAGACATTTGTTAACGTAGAGGCTCTTTATCCCCTACCTCTCTTTGTTTCCAAAGAGTTCAGACTATATCATCGTTTTGTAAACAAAACGCCCGGCGCTCGTGGATTGTTCACCTGTTCTAGGCTACTTAATCTAGTCGTTGAACCTTGCTTTTATCCCTAAAAGCCTTGGCTGCTGATTACCATAGCATCAAACTTTCGTTTGAAGCCGTAGGCTTCCCAGCAATTCACCGGATTTTCTTTGTTAAAAACAAAGCCACTCTAAAAAATGGGATCGACCCCTGCGTAGGTCTGTTGTAGCATTATGTTATCGTAAAGGCTCTTTATCCTTCACATCTTTGTATTTCTACAAAGTTCAGACTATATCATCATCTTTACCTAAGCAAAGAGTCGGGCGCTCGTGTCAGCTTCATTACTGTTCTAGTAGTATGCTGTTAGTCGTTGAACGTTCGTTTTCTCCCGAAAACGCTTCGCTGCTGATTACCATAGCATCAAACTTTCGTTTGAAGCCGTAGGCTTCCCAGCAATTCACCCAATTTTCATCCCAAGGTTACCCTTGAGCGGAACCGCCATGATTCATCATAATAGATGATTTCCTTTTCTAGGTTGACTTCAAAGATTGCGTTGGCAATCTAACCCAAAAGTCCGAAAACTTCGGGGTCACTGTAGTTATACCCACACTTTGCTAATGGAAGCCTAACTATAAAAAAGGAGCCCCTTTCGGAGCCCCATAGTAAAAATTCAATCAGCAATCAGTTGAAAGTCGCAACAACCAAGGTACGACGACCGATCGTAACAATCTCACGAATAAGTGGAGTGGTACCATCTAAGGTAACGTTCACACCGCTGTTGGCGGTTGGGAGCGCTTTACCGTCGGTGCCAACCGAAAGGCGGCTACCAATGGTAAAAGCAGCGACAGCCGAAGCGCTAACTTCGACGATCAAAGAGCCGCTACTGGCGACACTAACTTGACGGGCAGTTTGAGGTTGAGATAGTGCAGTCGGGATGTAAGACTGGCTAACACCTACGATAGCCCCGGTAAAGGATGTTAAATTACCAGGGGAGCAAACCTTATTAGCCCCGGCATAGGTTGCTTGAGCGACAACCGAAAATTCGGGGATTTCGACTACGCCAATACTACCAGCTTGGTTGTCGGTAGCGGCTTGCCAGGTGGAAGCATATCTGATGTACTGTTTTGCGTAAACGGGTGCAATGTTTAGACTCATGATCTTTTTCTTAATATGTGTTGACTTTTGGTTTACTCTAGGACTTGTTTTTCACCTAGCTGATGTGATAATTGGTTTTACCCCCACTTACGTGGGGTTGCTGATGGGCTACCGGTAATTGACCAGACATCTACATCTGCCATAGCATCTGCATCTCTGCCCAGGAAGTGGTAGGGAACCGATTGGCTGCCAACCTAGCTTCTCGTATTCTTTGCATTCTTTGCAAGTTTTTTTGTCCTTTTTGGCAACTCGCATCATTTCCTTGTGGCCCTGTTCTTCCTTCACTAGGTAATCACCCAGTTGAAAAAATGCGTAAGCTGGGGTAACAAGGTAGCGAGAAACCCTAGAAAAAACCCCTTGCCAGGTTTGCCCCACACCGGAATCAATCGAATTCTGTATGGCATCCTGAACCTCAGGATCTTCCGAATCGTAATCAGGATCATCAAGGATGTCCCAATCATAGTCGCCAGATGGACCTTTGGAGGCAAAATCCATTTCGTCACCGACTATAGAGATTGCATTATTTTCAAATCGGGCCTTTGTCACATCGAGGAATTTAAGTAATGGTGGCACCAATTGTCCGACAACTGTTGGCCATGCTTTTTCCAATTTTGCTTTAGGCTTCGATGATGCTGACCCAAGGTAGACTCCTGCCAAAGATGCCTCTAAGGTTTTGTCAACCATGGCACGAGAAAACTCGTCCCACTTTATGTCTTTGTCCTTAAGAGACTTAACTAAAAGCTTAGAATCCCTGAGCATCATGCTCTCTAGGTTCCCGATGGTTTTAGCTTTTTTGGCTAGCGATTCGGCATTAGAGAAAAAATCTCCCCTCCTTTTAGTGACAGAGCCAATTAAGGAAAGGAGATCCATTTAGCTCAGTTAGAAGTCCAAAGGCAAGTTTTGATGGCTTCCAAGTAGTCGGAGGCTTCACCGCGTTTTACCATTTCAAGGGCCCTTTCATGGGGGTCCATGTTTTCTAAGGTTGCTTCAAATGCTTTGTCTTCCGGTCCAACAATTTCTCCAAAATGCACCATGCTTGGCAGGCGATTTAAGATTCCAAAGAGTTTAGACGTTGGTGTTTCACCTTCGGAGAATTCCAAGGTTCCAAATTCTAAACCTTCGCAGAAACTTTGCAAATCATCTTGCTGAATGATGGCATTGGTCAGTTTGCCGTCGCTATAAAGATTCTCAACGTAGTGGGAAATCCTTTGTTTATGGGCATGGACTTTCTGCTCTTCGAATTCCTTCTTGAGCCTATCGTTTTCTTTCTTAAGGGCTTCGATCTCCTTGTAGATTTGGGCTGGGAACCCTGTAGGACGGGCTTGACCGGCAGAACCCATTCCGCTATACTTAACTTCTTCTTCCCCGTCAGAACAAGCTCCCATGGGACCCTTAGGCTCCTTATAAGTCGAACCCTTGCCTGTTACGGTCATCGGGTCTCCCTCTTCTGCTGCCTTTTTACGGCGGGACATTTCACCTTCAGCATGATTGACGGATGCCTTCTCACCGGACTTCTGACGAACAATCCGGACCTTATCACTTTGGGTAGCATCCTTTAGGTCAACTGCCATATCGAGGTCATCAGGATCTTCCTCAGAGCGAGTTGGGAAATCAGTCGGGCCACCCTCGCGGCCACGGGGGGCTTTACCACTGGAAGTCTTGGCGGATTTCGGTTCTCGGCCGACTCCCTCTTCATCAGGCTCACCACCTTCGGCATGGTCGGCAATTGGGCCACCTTTGAGTGGGGGTCTTTTGTCGCTAGATGATTGGTGAATGACGCGGGAAGTTTTGTTACCTTTAACTGATTTGACATCTACTGCCATATCGAGATTGTCGGGGTCTTCCTCAGAAAGGTTAGAAACTGGGGTGGGCCCTTCGCTGCGGCCATGGGGATCTTCCCCATCAGAAGTTCCAGGACGTTGCTTCTCTGGGTACTTGGTGCTGGCATCGTCGTACTGATCGTTGTTTCTATCTTTGGCCATAGTATCTTGACCAGCCCAACGACCTTCCTGACTATTGTCACCATCTTCCTCTCTGGCAGTTTTTAGGCGGTCTTCGTCTTGTTCGCTATTTTTTGCAGTTTTGAGACGGTCCTCGTCTTGTTCACCATCGCTGGTTACACCATCGCGGTCTTCCTCTGGGGCTTTACCAGCCTTTTGACGGGCTCCGTAGCTATCATCTTTGGATCGGGCAGTAACTGAGCGGCCAGTAACTTTATCTCCGGTTTCACCTTTGTGGGTACCAAAGGATACTTTCCCATTAGATGCGGTTTTGTGACTAACTTCGTCGTACTCTAGTTCATTGTACTCTGAATCCTCGTCATCCATTTCCTCTTCGTCCATGTCCGTTTCGTCCACAGGTTGACTGGGGGCTTTCTTTTTCTTGGACTTGGAAACTTCCTTATGCTGAGAATCAATACCTTCCTCAAATACTTGCTCAACAACCTGAACTTCCTGGCCACCAGCTCCTTTAGAGACACGGCGCTTAATGCCTTCCTCGAATTCGGTGCCTTCGTCTTCTGATTCATCTTCAGGAGATTCCATAGGCATTTTGGTCATTTTGCCTTTGACTTTTTCGGCGTATTTGGAATCTTCTTCCATTTCTTCTTCAGGAGATTCCATGGCTTCTTCCTCAGGTGATTCTTCCATCATTTTGGACTTTTTGCCACCTTTGGTAACTTCCTTGAACTCCCCGTCTTCTTCGGTATCATCAAGTTTGGCTTTGGGAGAAACTTTTGATTTGGGCATTTTTGGCTTGTTTTCTGGTGCTTTGGTTTCTAGATTGGCTACTTCTTGAGTAGACTCAGTGATTTCAGCGCCTTCGCGCCCCAAGTTCTTTTTCATTTCAGAGAATTGCTGATTAGGGTTATCGGGGTTGGCGTTTTGATCCGCCGAATTTGTAGTTTCAGGTTGTTGGCCTTGGCCGACATCCGATTCTGTTTGTTGGTCCTGGTTTTGTTCTAATTGCTGTAGGGACTGATTGACTTCACTTTTGACTTCATCTAGTCTTTCTTTTAGCATTTCTAGGGGACTTTTTTCTATAAGCAGCGTCGGTCCTAAGTCCTTATCAAAAAGTTGGTCAGGGGACAGGGCTACTGCAAAGTCGAAAACTCCCTCTTCTTCGCTAAAAGAGAATGGCTCCAAGCCTTTCACAGCTGGGGGTGCAGCTCCGAGCAATGCCAAATGCCTTGCACTCCACTTGCCTTTGTGTGGGTTAATGGGGGAATCGGGGGAATAGAAGGAAATGGAAACTTTCCTATAATGACCACCTCTAACCAAGTCCTTAGCTACGTCCGTAAATTCTACATCTGCATATAAGTCATCACCCTTTTGAGAGAATCCTTTAATCCACCCGTAAGCAGGTACGCTGTCGTTATCTCCAGAGTGGCCAATTACAAGGGGGGCTGAATGGACTTTGGGGTCATATGAGTTTGCAACTTCCTTAAGGTCGTCAGCAGAGAAGTTTCTCTGCACACCCTGTGCGCTAGTTTGGGGGCCAGCTTTAAATACGTGGACTTTTTTTGAGAACACTTTTTTATCGGATTTACTCATGCTTATTTTTTACCCTTGACCTTGTTTTCCATCTCTGATATTATAGAGTCTATTTCCTTACCGGAAATTTCACTTGTGGATTCGGTCTCATTTGACCCTTCCTTGGGGATTTCTCCCAGTTCTGATTCCCCTGGTTTTTCAGCCAATGCGGAGTCTAAATCGGATAGTAAAGAGTCTAACTCTTTGTTGGCTTTGCTATTTATTTTTGGTTTCTTTTCTACAGGGGGTTGCTTTGTTGGAGCTTCTTCATTCGGAGTCGTCTCATCCGGGGTTTCTTCAGTTGGGGTCATCTCAGGCGGAGCCTCTTCATCCGGGGTTTCTTCACCCTGAATTCCCTCATCCGAGGCCCCTTCATCTGGGGCCACATCATCCGGAGTCATCTCAGTGGTAGATCCTGGGGCCCCTTCAGCATCCCCACCCGAACCATCTTCTGGACCGAAAATCGACTCATACAGGTTCTTATCCTTTTCAGGGTCAAACGTAGTTTCACCTTCGCTACCCTGTTGGCCCTCAGCGGATTTAGCCTCATCTTCCAGATCAACTCTAAAGTGTCTCTCAATCCATTCTCTACGGGGTTTGAAACCATTTTGAATCAATAGGGAAACATCAGCGGGTGTCAGTTGGGACTCCTCAATTCTGAACTCCCTAGTTAAAGTCGGAGATGCAACATCAGCACCAAAATTTAAATCTACAATCCACCTTACCAAAGTTTGAGTTAGTTGATGGCAGATCATTTCTGATATCTCAGATGCCCTCACCACTCGAACTACGTTAGCAACCATTGACGAAGCCCTGGAACCAGACTCAGCCTGCCCAGCTTCATTTTCACCGCAAATCAGAAGGCTAATGACTTTATCTAGGTAGTCAATCAAGCCTTTAAACACATCGGGGCTACCTTCAGGGTTAATAAAATCCAATACGAACCCTTCAGGTAAAACCATCGCGGTCTCTTGGGACAAATTAGAGATCATCCCGTAAATATTATCGATTTCGGCCGTTGATGCACTTAGGGGGGCGGTTGCTACGGTAGTCGGGGTTGCGTATCTATCACCATAGAGCACATAAGACTCTAATGCCCTCCTCCTAAACTTTACCAGGGGATATAAAATACGACCAATCGAAGAACCATAGGGATCCCCATTATGCTGAGTCCAGTACCTATTGATGATGAATTTACGCGCAGGTAGCTCGATACCTTCAAACATCCTATTGAATGTCAAGCAACGCATTGTAAAACCTGTTTGAGAATCCTCAGCTTCTTGGAAGACGAATCGGCGCTGATCTCTAACTCGAACATCAAATGGGATGACACCCCGCTTGGTTTTCTTCCACATTACTTCCGCAACACTGAAACCAACAATTAAGGCTTCGGCTAAGCCCTTGAAAATATCGTCTATTGGCAACTCCTCTAAAACTTCTGCTACAAAGTCCCTGACGGCTAAATCCCCAGGTTTATCGCTGTATTCCCGAACATACCATGGCCTAGACGTAACTTCCTGGAGCAACTTAGAGTAAGAACCCTGGACTTGTTCATCCAATAGCAACCTTTGGTAAGTTAATAATGCGCGATTACCTCCCTTTTGGATTAGTAGATCGTCATTAGGGCGAACAATGCTGGAACCAGTCCCCGTAAAAGGAGAGCTAGAACCAAACATGTAAATGGAACTAAGCGCATACGGGTTACTGATGTACGAGCTTATTTCACCGGTTGGGACAGGCGATGTCTTAAATCTTTTAGCCATTTCCTTCCCTTTTGTTGATATGATGTTTGACCAAGCTACTAAATATTATGCTGTAGAGGTTTTACCCCATGGAAACTCAGTTTCCAAGGGAGAATTGAACAGGGGGTTGAGGTATGTTGTTGACGGCGTAAGTAATGGCCACTAAATAAACACCGTCGTCCCCCCTGGTTACCCAGTCCCCATTAACAGAGAGAGAAGTTAAACCTGAAACCTGTGATGATATTGAAGTTTGAAATTCTGAATTAATTTGCCCAGGGTCCATTACATCTAGAGTATGGTCACCAACCCCGTAATCAGCTCTCATCACCCTTTCGAAAAATCTCGTCTCTACTACACTTCTGATCTCCTGAGATTTCAATTCGAAATCAGTACTTGTAGCTAGATTGCCATTTTCAATTCTTAAGGGGTAAGCTATGCCCCTTACAGTGGGGTATGTCGGTTGCGGCACACTCATCTATAACACCTTAGAATTTGAAGCTCTAATTGTCTTACCCTTCTTTTTATCTCCTCTGTAGGTAAGTCACTTCCCATGACTTTCTTCATTTCTAACCTAATTTGACCATTCGGTAAAGACCCGTACAGTGATGGATCTGTCAGTTGTTCTGAAACTCTTTGATTGTCGCTTTCTAGCATATAGAGGCAGAATGCTTCTAATGAAACACCCTGCCCCTTAGCTTCTTGCTCTAGCTTAGAAAAAAGAGAGTCAGGAATCTGTAGCTTTAATTCCTTGTTCATTAACCCTCTTGTAGATTAACCTAAGCCCCTTGATTGAAGTTCATTGCTCATTTGACCAATGGAAACTCTAATCAATCCAACATCGATTCTTTCCATTGTTGGGACAGGGACATCATAGACTTGGACATTGACGATTCCGTTTTCCAGATCTTCGACCCTGTTGATCCTTTCGTCGCAGATGACCTGGAAAGCATCCGAAGGCTTAGCACCATAAAGAGCACCTTCGTTGTAAAGTTGACCCATGACGCTGTTGCCAATGGTGACAATCTGGTTGAAGATAACTCCAAAGCCATCAATTACTGAGAAGATTTGATTATCAAATACCCTGCGGAGCGAACCATAAACAACGTTCTGGATGACGCGGGTGTTGACAAATTGGAACTTACGTTGTTCGGGGACAGCAGGGTTAACCCTAGTTCTTCCGCCCCAGATGAAAATCGCAGAAGAAGCATAACCAGGTAAAGTCCTAGCAACGTTGCAACCTCTGGGATTCAACAGGTTCTGTTGAGCTGAGTTGACAGAAAGTTGAACACTAACGGCATCGACAAGTTGATACTTAGTGCCAGCTGGAGGGAATTGGAACCCCTCAGAACGATACCGCCTTAGTGCAACACCGGCCACATATGGGGAGAGAGGAATGTACTGACCCGCTGAATTAAGGATGTGTGGGCCATAGTAGGCAATAAATCCAAAAGCGTTAAAGTAGCGTTGGCTATCCTCTAGCAAGCGTGCTACATTATCGACACCTGCCTCTATGAATACCGCCTCTGGTTCTCCTGAATTTCCCACCCCACGTAAAGCATCATCGATAATCTCAGTGGATGTAATGGCATCAAAGTTCCACAAATTGGTTAATGGTGTTTGCTCTTCGGTTAATACAAGTTCGACTTGTGAGCCATGGCACACATGGCCAACCGATGTAAGATCACCACCAAGGTTATTAGCAGGGACCACAACCCAGTCGTAACTGCCCCCATTAAGCACTGCGGCGATCCTGTCGCCCACTTTAACTGCAGTAGTACCGTCTGGTGCCACAGAGTTTGTTGGTGCCGAGGTCACTTGGAAGTAGACACCACCTAAATGGCTGATAGAAGACTGAATATTGATGCCTGTGCTAGAAACAGCCAGTCCGCTAGCTACTGCATAAGGGGAAGCTACATCAAGAAGTCCTGTGCTAGCAGTAGTATTAGCCTCGTAGTCGCCACCGTAAATGGCGTCAATAGCTGGTACTATGAAGGCCTGGGAGGTAAAGTTTTGAGTTGTAGTCGGGGTGCAAATATAGTTTTGAGTTGAACTCTGCGTTGCACCAGGGTTAACTAAAGCCAAGGTAGGCAGCCATCCAGCAGATGTGGTTTCACCATAGGGGAAAATCAACTCTTCACCAAGGATCTTGGAACTCCTATTAAGGTACATGGACACAGTTGGGTTGCCAGCTCCGGGGGCTGGTGCCACCGATGCGTCAGCAGCCTGGCTTGCGATAATACCACTGTTTAAACCATATTTCCGAGCCCTAATTAGGGGGATGGTGGTTAGTTCGGCCAAATTAACAGAGGTTAAGTTACCACCTAATACTCCAGAGTACAAAATGGTGGGCTTTGTGGAAATAGAGCCAGATGGGAAAGTAATATATGAGCCAGACAAATACCCCGTATAGCTAGATGCTAGCAGGATGATGTCATTATCAATGACCTTAACAAAGTAGGGATTAATGGAGTTAGCAGTAGTTGCCTTTAGCAAAGTCGTGGTGCCAGCCAAAACAGCTTGCGTGAAGAAGACTTTTTGACCATTGACTAGACCGTGCTTATTGATGTCTAGTGACACATGAGCAGTAGTACTACCGGCCATGGTATAAGAATTGATACCCTCAGAAGGGTCAAATAAAGTCCTTGAGACGAAATTCAGTCTATAGTCTCTGGTTGAATCCTGAAGGGTTGCAGGAAGGTGCAATGTATTAACGCCCTTTGTTTCCCCTGTGATATTTTGAATCAGGTCAGAGGTTTGCCCCTGGATTTCAACAGGCCAATTCCAGTCTGGTGTGCCATAGGTGACGACCGCTGTAGATCCGGTTGGGGTGCTAACTACATAAGCTCCATTTGCTGCAGCTACACCGTTAGCTACAAGGTCAGTGCCCCCAGCAGCCATAACCGCTGTCAATACTGCAGTAGCTTCAGATGCTGTTTCTGTAATGTAGACATACTGAGTGCTACTATTAGAAGGATAAGCACAGAACAGATTCTCATCATAAGGGGGTGCTACGATATAGACAGTAGCTGAAGTCTCACCCATGCCAAACAATCCGCCGAAGTCCGCACCAGCGTTGCTGATGGTCACCTCTTGAATCTCTTTCCCGACTGGCCAAACAGCACCATCAACGACGAAAATGCCATTCTGGGCCAAACCAGAAACGGACTCCAGTGCAAAGACAGCGGGGTCTAAAATGCCGACCTTCTCGCCAGCGGCTACAGTTGCTGTAGATTGCAGTACTGCGACCTTTGGGCTATGGCCAGGGATCATGGATTGGTATGGCAAACGTCTGTAAGTAACGTCATTGCCGGTCCATTCGTAGATGGTATTATCAACCAAATACTTCAAGCCCATTACCAAATCTTCGGCAGGCTGGTGTGGAATATAGTTTTTATACTTATTGATATCTGTGACTAAGAACGAGCCACTATCTGCCAAAGCCAGCCACTTAAAGTTACCATCTTCACAATGGGCCGCAGCAGCAGCTCCCACGGCAGTTCTACCTGCAGCATCAAACTGCGCATATGCAGTGGGCGATAGCAGATACCCCTGGTCTTGTTGTCCGTCAAATGCAGTTCTGATGCACTGAACATAGTCTTGAGGAACCCTTTCTAGGCTAGTCTGGGCACAATCAATGGTTCCAACCACATAGCAATCGGTCATTAAGATTTTAGCAGCGCCTACAATGAATTGTTCAGGTACTACTTGAATGGTCCCATCAAAAGTTGTAGCTGCTAGAACTGCAAATCCGCTTTCTGAATTTGTCTCAGGGCAAAGGGTATTTACTAAGCCCGACTCCCTGACATACGCAGAGCTACTAATGCTAGGATTAGACTCAATTGCAGCAGCAAATGCGTTGACGATTGCAGATGAAATTTTGCGGTTATTTACTTCGTCCCCAACAATATAACCAACGGGGATAGTAACAGGGACACCGAGCCACTCGCCATCGGCAGTATAACCAGTGGAACCATCCCCAGCCACTAGCTTTTGGCCATTGAGGATCATTTGGATGTATACCCGGTCACCAGCTTCAAGCTGGGAGGGCAGTCCAGTGGAATTGATTTTGGTGCCAGAAGGTAGAAACTCAATTTCAGCAATCTGGGTTGGTGTTCCTACTCTGACAACACGAACGTCCCCAACTTGTTGAGCATTTAGGAAAAGTTCATTTACACAATTATAGCTAAGGAGGGGGATTTTCTCGGTGGGTACTCCGCCTACTAGGGCCCTATAGTCATTTAAAGAAGTGATGACGACCGGGGTGTTAAACGGAAAGCGACTTACTGGGACAGAGTCCTCAGCCTCCACCAACATATAGGCAGTGTTAAATGTTGCGATTGGCGCGGCTGTAATATTGCCAGCGACTTCGTTTATGAATGTACCAGGGGCCCCAGGGGTGGTGCCAAAAGAGAAAGTTGCCATTTTATATTTAGTATTCCCCCTTTACCTAATCCTCGTACCGGCGGGGATAACTCCGGTGGTGGTGCCCGTAGGCCAAGGATTGTTTATGGACAATTAATATTTACCCACCACTAAATTGACATCCTTTCTGACCTGGATAGTGATACCCCCTAGCCAAAGATTGGAGGTTTTATCCTATTGGTTGCCAGTATCGGAATGAACACTAGCGGCTGACCAACCGTTGTTTCTTTCTACATCACTTAAAGACAATCTGGTGTATCTCGATAATGACTCAGCGTAAGACTCTTGAGAAGTGAAAGGGAAGAAGTCTCCCACAGAGTTTGTAACGGGGGACAGTACGGGGGATTGTTGGGTTAACCCCACAGACGTAACTGACCCAGTAACACTACCCGGGTTAAGAATTGTCCCTAAAGGGGGATTTTTTACTACAGACCATGTGGGATTATTATCTAGAACTTCCCTGTATGAAAGGGAGTTTGAGTATAGAGCAAAACCCAGTCTTCTCCAGGTTGAACCAGATTGAAAAACTAGGTTTGCCATCTATCAGGTTCCTCTTTTTGCTTTTGCCATCAGGCGAGCACCAACTTCAGTACCACGAGTTAGGGGGAAGCCATTATCCCTAGAAACTTCCTTAACTTCGTTATTAAGTTGACTCGAAGGTACAAATGGGTCTACTTCCGGGGAGTTTAACCTATTGGAAAGTTTCTCTTGAATAGACGCCTCGATGGACTCCTTAGTGGGTTTATCCTTAATGGCAGTGCTCTCTGCTGTTTTCAGATCGATGACAGCGGGTTCGTGTGATTCGTGTGATTCGGACTCTAAACCAGGGGGTTCTGTGGGCCCTGGCACCATGGCTACGGGGGGCTCAGGGGTTTCTGGATTGGGTGCAATTTCAGCAGCTGGATTTTCGTCCCAGGCTTCATTTACATTGGGGGTAGTTGGGTCATCGCCAACAAATTTACCGACGGGGTCTTTAGCGCGTTGTCTTGTCATGGTTATTTAAGAATGTGTTTCCAGGCAATGTCAGATAGTTTGTCAAGGGAGCTATCTGGTACTCCCATCCATGGGCGGGCGGGCATTTTTTCAGTCCCAAATTGGTTGAACACCCCCCACGGAGTCGTATCGACTAAGAATCTATTACCCCAAGGTTTAATAGTGGCTGAGTCTTGCATTTCGCCGGTTTGCCTCAAAATGGGGCCAGCTCCAAACCCACTAGAAATTCTTTTCTTTATAGTGTTGGGGCTTAATTTAATCCAGGGTCTCCCTTCGGGATCTACTTGAGACGGCCAGTTAACCTTGTTATCATCTAGAAGGGCAGGGGCCCATTCCACTTTGGCCGGACCCCACCACCCTAATTTAAAGGGTTGCATAGAACCTGGTTCCTTTAGGGTGACTTTAATTTTCATTTATTATTTCTTTTTCATTAAGTTCTCTTGTTCTTCGGCATATTTTTTATTGACTTCAATCATGGCTCTAATTTTACTCATAGGTTGAGTTTCCAACCAATCGATGGATGAATCCCACCGTTGTTTGCATAAGTGAAACGCTACTTCAAGCCAATTTTCCACTGACAGAATATTTTCTTGAAAGATAGTTGTCACTGCCCAGTCAATTAGTACTTTGAAAACTTTAGACGGGGTTTCATCGATAGCTTCGGTATTTAAGATCACCCTTAGAAGTAGCGGTAGGAAGCTCTTCTCACCATTCCTGAGGATTTGTGCCCTATAGAAGTCTTTCGGGGTTATCTCCCTGAGGTGAAATGGCCCCCACCCGTCTATAGTTACAAGATACGAAAAGTCGTCTTGATCCTCAATTAAGATTTTGGGTCAACTACAACTTCTCCCATTGCCTTGCCGACTAACTCACTGATTTTTTTGATGTCTGAAAGACGGAGATCAGCAATTTCGTCAAAGGAAATTTTATCCTCACCGATTGTTAATCGTTCGGCCAATAGAAAGCTTTGCTTGGCTTGTTTGAATTCACCAAGTTCTTCTTCTAGGTAAATTAAATCCCTGCCGGTCATTTCCCTAATTGTGAGGGTTCGGCCGTCAGACAAAGTTTCACTATAAGTCTCAAGCCCAGTGGCTGGTGTAGCCTTTACTGTGGTGGTTTCGTTGGATACGGTTCGCATTTGGTTTTTATTGAGGGATACTCAGTGAGTTTTACCCTACTTGCCACCAGATGCCTTTCCAATTCTGCATCACCTTTTCCAGCAGGGAGTTTGAGATATAGGTGATTGGCTGTCTGCCAGCTTTTTTCAGCCCCGTCTAAATCCCCCATATTGACCCGGTCATCAACATCATCGATCCAACTACGGATAACTTCTTTGCGAAACTGTGGGTCTAAGGGTAGCGGAAATGGCATGTTGCTGTTTGGGTTGAGATGTAGTAATTCCCACGGGCTTAGTGCCCAATAGTCAGAGGGCTTTAAGCATTTGGACAACTTGATCTTCGGAGTAGTAAAGAGCATTATATGCGCAATCGACTGAAGAAGGGATAAATTTATCCTTTTTATCGAAAGGTTGCGGCATATAGAAGGTACCTAGGGAGCCGGGATGCGCAATAACGATGGCAGAAACAGCGCGATTCTTTTTCAGTTTTGGTTGTGTTGACATGGTGTTTTGGTGATTAGTTTTGGTTAAAGGTAAGTTAAAAGCTAAATGAGTCCTTTCTGAATTGAATCATACCGGAAAGTCAACTTATTGACAGCACCCAATTCAAATAGTTGAGTCATTGAGTATTCAACCCCGGGTGGTTCATCACCCCCGGGCTGATTAGATGGAGTTACCGTATTTTCCTTCGGGGACTTCCGGAGCCTATCATCAATGGCAACCGAGGAGAAAAACGCACGGCTCAGTGGTAATTCGGGTATTTCCATCGCGTAGTGGAATAGTCCCCAAGTGAAAAGGTGGGCAATCTGGAATAACACGGCAAACTGCTCTGCGTATTTTTCCGGTGTCATGAAATGCAGTTCATCATGGATGCTAATTATGAATCGGTAGGGGATCTTAAACTCTTCGGCCAGCCATGCCACGGCAGTTAGGGTGATAGACAGGATTTCGGACCCTGAAGCTTGAATTGCCCAATTTGTCCTACCTGTTTTAAAATCATTGCCGACTGCAGATGGCATCATGGCCGTTGATATTTTTGTCCCCAAACACGGCAACCGGGGTGTACCCGGCCCCATGGAAATTCTTTCCATCATATTGAAAGCACCTGAGTCTGATCCACCTTCGTATTTACCAAACCTTAAGACCCCCTTCTTAGACGCAATAGCTTTAAGGGCAAAAGTCTTGACTGCATCCTCGTCTTTATCGGGGAAAGTCATTCGGATTGGGTTGCTAAGGGCTCTGACGCTCCCGCCGTACAAAGTAGCAAATCCTACAATCTTGGCCAGGTCTCTAGCTATTTTAAGCAAGGTATCTTTTTCCTTGTCGATTGGGGACACCCAGTAGCCATCACGGGAGCGGCAATCATCGCTGTCTTCAGGTTTTTGCTCATATTTATAGCAGATCCCCAGGGATTTATCCCAAATTAGACCCCCATACAATTCCGGGAAGATCGCTCTAGCCAATGCAGTGTGAGGATCAGTGCCATTCTCTTTAGAACCCGAAAGCACATTGTACCCCATGGGCGAACACCCAATGAAACCACCTTCCCATTTATCACTATAGATAGACGCAATCTGCATCTCTTGGCCGTCATAGTCCGCACTAATGATTTTCCACCCCTCAGGGGCCTGTACACGGGTCTTAAGCTCGGTTCCGATACGCCAGCTCTTAGTAGAGCACATGGTGGCCATAAGGCTCTCTACGACCCTCCGGGTGACGGTTCCGTGGCAGACGATCTCTGGGAGGGTAACGAGGTTAGGTTTCCCTAAGGGGTTGGTGGCCCCCATGACAATACGGCTTTTAACCCGGCTACGAACTGATGTCCAAAAACTAATGGCATTGGCAATTTCCAGTGCCCTTTTTGCCTCTGGTAAGTCACTACTTAGTCTTCCAACTTCCATGTGAGTAACGAACTCTTTTGAGAATAGGCCGCCTACGTTTTCGCCGGGTTTCTCAGGGTGTGGGATTCTATCCAGGGTGCCTTCCCCCGTAGTAAAACACCAACCTTGTCCATCTTCCCAAACGATAGGGGTGCCTTCCCATTTTAGTTTCAGTAGGAAATGCGATAGTTTGCTTTTAACGCCAATCTTCTTATCAGGGTCCTTCTTATAGGGCCTCATCCAAGTGGGGATCCATGCGTAGACACCCTTAATAGACTTCACTTCCCAATCTAATTGACGAATCCACGGGTCTTTTGATACCCATTTACTTGCTTCTTTGACCCCGATTTCCTTTGTTTCGTGGCTATCTACTATTTCCTTCCATGAATTGAAAGTATCCCATAGCAAAGTCTTACAAAGACCGGTCATTTCCTGGCTATGGCTGTTATAGACTTCTTCAGCCCCTTGCACCCATTCGAACCAATTATCAACCAATGGCACCACAGACCCATTCAGGTGGTAATGCCCGCAAAGACCTACCATCGATGGTGTGCTATCAAGGTATTTTGGCCATAGCGCCTGGAATAATTCCGAAGTATAATAAGCGTCCTTAATGGCATAATCGACTGTTTCAGCTAGTACCTTATTGATTTCGGAAAGCGTATCAGCGGTAACAAAAATGTTCCTAATTTCCTTGTCGGAATCTGATAATAGCTTTACATCCCCATCGTCAAAGAAAAATTCTTTTGCCCGTTGAACATGGAAGTTGTATGTTTTAACTAGGGAGTTTGTGCTCCCCCTGTCAAGCCATTCTGGGGAGTACTTGAGTTTCCGCTTCTCATCATCATCAAGCAGATCAAAGTCTTTTTCAGCCAGTGCATAGAGCCACCTTTGGCCTGATGCTAAGCCTGATACGCCAACGTGCGCTGACAGGGTATCAAAGTAGAAATTCTCCGGTTTGGTAAAATCTAGCGAATAACCCTCTTGGGCCCTCACACGGTCATAGGATATATTGTGGCCAATAACAAGCCTGTCAGTCCCAATTGGAATAAGTTTAAATTGATCCCAATCATTTTGGGGAATATCAAGGTCAATCAGCTCGGCGGCTAACCAAATATAGGCGGCCCTGTCACTTAGAGCAGTTCCAATAATGGGAAAGGCTCCACCTTTAACGAAAGTTTCCGTGTCGAATGTAAATACTTCTTCCTCGGGGTGGGGTACTTTTCTAGTTTGCCATTGCTTGTTGGGGCCATCCCCGATAAGCTCATACCGTGTCCACCCCGGTTGAAATACTAAATCGTTGATTGACGGGATCTTTGGTAGGGTACATTTGGCAAATTTATTGCCCAATTCCTTGTAGCGTCCAACTTGATTTTCTGCAATCTTTTCAAAGTGGTCGCGAATATTGTTGGCCTTTAGGCTAGGCAGGGGGACTGGCCCATCATAGATGCTTTCGGGATAATCAACGGGGGTCTCAATCCCAAATTTCCTCAAAAGGGAAACGGCCTGGTCCTTTTGCTTGCTATTCATTTCGGGCCTATAGTCAGATCCGAAAATCTTTAGGTGCAAGTCATCGGACAAGACCGGGTAGTTAAGGGCAGTAGTTTTCATCGGTGTTAGGTTGATTTGACTGTGGGCTATTTGACCGTTTGACTATTTAGCCATTAGGACACGGAGTCCAAAGGTGGTGGCACTAGGCTGTCGGCGACTGGGGAAAGGATTGCACTAAAACCATTGCCAAATATACGTTTTGAAGGCTGCGCCCATCGTGGTTGGTTTCCTAGCCAACTATGGACGTAATAGCTGAATGTTACGGGCCTGCCTAGAGTGTCACTGGGGGCATTGCCTGGGGAGCCTAAGAAGTAAGCAGAGTAAATGTTGCTCCACCCCATGTAAGGCTTGGCTATGATGTTGCCGTATTCACTTACTGACTCCTCCCCAATAATGTCAGCTACGGCTTTTGCCATTACTACTGTAAGTGGTACCATTCTTCCTCTCTTTCAATTTCTTCAATTTTACCCCTTACCCAAGTTGATTCCGTATCCTCTAGGTCGGCATCTAGTTGGAAATTAATTGATTGGTTTAGTTTTTGAAAGCTTACTTCAAAATCCTGAAGACCTGAACTTATGTATACATCTTTTCTATTTCTCTTGTAGATGTCAAATACATCATCAATTTTTGAAAATTCATGGGGGCGGCATTCCGGGTGCTGCTGCCACTTTCTCATTTCGAAGAATGAAAATGGCTCATCGATTTCCCATGATTTATCTTTGCCTTCGAAAAGTCTAATAAGGGCGTCCCTCTTCCACCAATTGCTTACCCTGTCGATATAATACTCCCATGCAGTTTCGTCAGTCAAATAAGTATCACAATCTTTACGGATTGACTCAAGTTCTTTTTTACCGTCGTTTATGACATCCATGGTAGCTTCAGGGAGCACACCAAATAGGTACTCAGAGCGGCACTCATTGATGCGTTCATACACACTGGGGAACAAAACCGAGTAGCACATTAGCTTATAGTCGTCAGAATCCCCACAAATTAAATCTAAGATAGTCTCAAAGATTGATATTGACGTTGCGATTTGCTTTTCCATATCTGGCTCGTGCTCTTCTTCCCGGTCTGGCAGTCCTCTTTCACTTCTAAGTTCACGAATTTCACTCATCAACCCCTCAATATCAAGCTTTAGCTTCTTGTTTTCCCTGCCCATTTCTCTTTCTAGCCGTGCCTTGTAAGCCTCCACTTCGTAGAATAGGTTTGTAACTTTTTCTTTTAGATAATCAAGAGATAATACCGTCTTATTATCTAGTTGGGTGCGAGCATTAAAGTCTTTTTCAACACTGCGGATACTGGAGAGAACGCTGGTTTTTAATTTGAGGATCGAATCGTTCACGTTAAATTGGTTTGATGGTTGCTTTTAGTTTGTTTTCTGGTTCTCCGGGTTCAGTTGTATCTGATGGCCGGATTATGAAGCTGAATTTCTTTTCAGGGTCTGATAGCAGATGAAAATCACCCATAAAATGTTTGCCTTCAGAAGATAACAAAAATGAATTACCCGGTGTCGGCGGAGAACACAAGGCAATGTCACCTTCTAAATCGGGGTCAGCCTCTTCGATGGCTATTACTAATTCCCTGTAAATGGCGGAAGTCTTAGCCAGATCCTCATCAGTGGTTATTTCAGCCCTGACTTCATCCTGTACGGCCTCTAAGCGAGATTCTAGACCAGTGTCAAGCTGGATGGTGAAGATAGCTCCGTCATTTTCCGACTCAAACATGACTTCCTCGGGTTCAAATTCACAGTCTTCGGGCTCTTGATCTGTGAAATCAAACTCCAGAAGCGAGTAGAAAGCTTCTTTAAGTGTGTCACCGTCTGGGCCACCAAGATAGTTGGCTATGGCATAGAAGATTTTGGGGTTTGCTAACAATCTGGAGACAGGGTATACAATTGACATAGTTCGGTCCATCTACTCTTAGTATAGCAGGGAGGCCCCGTAAGTAAACCCCCCTTGTGTTTTACCCTGTTTCACTCTTGGTTTTCTCTAACTTGTTGGATCCTTTGCTGGGCGATGTCGAGGTACGATTCCTCCATTTCAATGCCAATAAAGTTGAATCCCTCTAGTAGGGAAGCCTTTCCAGTTGTTCCAGAGCCTAAGAATGGGTCAAGTACGGTACCACCGGGAGGCGTAATTAAGCGGCACAAGTATCGCATTAAATCTGTCGGTTTGACTGTGGGGTGATTGTTGGTTTCTCCATTGAGACCTTCGTTTCTGTCTTTTTTATTAGCTTTGGCGCAGTAGAAGAACCGGGCGGCGCTGCCTCCGCCTCCGTAGCCCTGATCAACGCCCTTGTCTCCCCCGGTCTTGCTGCCGTAGATGCTTGCACTTCTACCTTTTCCGCCGACAGCAACGCCATCTTTTGATTGCGGAAACAACCCCACCACTTCGCCTTCACCTGAATGGATCAGGTTGGCTGGCCAGCGGCCGAGGTTGGTGCTGCCGCCGTGGCGTGAGCCAGAGAGACCATTGCCGTAGGCCGTAACTTTCTCGCCAGAGCCAAAGCCATCGCCGTGGCTGATGATCAGCGGTCTGCCACCTCCGCACCCCACCCTGCACCCATCCACATTCAGCGCCCCGGTGCCGTGTTTCAGCACGTTCGCGGCCACGGTGCCCTCTGAGATGGGCTTGCGGGCCACGGTGATCGGCTCTAGGGCGGGCTTTAAGGAGCCTCCCCAACCATCACGCACAGTCTCACCGTTGCTGTCCTTGATGTAGCCCACCTTGTTGAATCCACTTCCGTACACCCACGCAATCATATCACGAATCTCAAACCCCGCATCCTCAATCCGTACCGCCATCCGGTGCTGCGTGCGCGTGCCAGCAAATGACAGTAAATGGCCGCCAGGCTTCAAGACCCGTAAACACTCTTGCCAAATTTCCACACTTGGCACGTCATAATCCCACTTTTTACCCATAAATGCCAGGCCATAGGGCGGATCCGTACAAATAGCATCGATACTGCTATCAGGCATTTCTCTTAATACATCAAGGCAATTGCCATGGTACAGTTGATAGCGGTCTTCGGAAACGTAAGGCTCAATCATGATAGTTTAATTTCAGTTAAGTTCGCAATTTTAGCCCCCTTCGCACCAGGTTTCCCTAGCTTTATGGAAAGGTCAATTTTTGTTGGTTTTTTCTTTGTAGATACCCATTCGATGGTAAATGGTTTCTCTCCAAAATATGTCAGGGTGGCCCCTTCCGGCAACCATTGTTTGCCTGTACTTGTGGTTCTACACAGGGTTTCCCCGTCCATGGCCATAGCCCTTAGTTGACCATCAACCATGAATACGGCCAAATACTTGCGTCCCGAGACGTATGCTTCCGGTTTTGCAAGCACCACAGGTGAATACCCTGTGGAAATTACCCCCTTATAGGAAGCAGGCACCTTCTTTAGCGTTCCGTCTTCGCACATCAGGATTAGCTTGTCGGTGGAACCCATGGCCAGGCAACCCTTGGGACCCTTAGACTGTTCAACCACGCCTTTCTTCATGTCGATTTTTAAGAAACGTGGTTTTGCTATTGGGGTGGTGCCTGAGGGGGTAGTGGCCGGAGGAAGAGACCCTGCGTTGTCTACTTTGGACCGGACCCCTACGGCAACCGGAACATCAATCAAAGGGCTCCTGCGGGGGACCCCATATTGCTTGTTGATCCTAGCAAGTTCCTCCAACATGTATGACTTTCGGGCACTGACATTATTGGCTTTGTCCCCCACCATGGACTCCAGCCTTTCAATGTCAGCCAATAGCTCATTTTTCTCACAAGACATCAAATCAAAGTCTAGGCCCGTTAATTGCCTCAACCTCATTTCTAAAATGGCATCAGCTTGTTGCTCGGTGAATTTAAGCGGTGCTGACATTAGGGACTGCTTGGCTTCAGATTTGTCATTTGCGGCACGAATGCGCTTAATGACTAGGTCCATACGGTCAATAGCCTTTAGGAGACCATCAACAATGTGTAATCTTTTGTTTTTTGCCTCCAGTTCATGTTCAAATTTAACATCAAGCCGATCCAATCTCCATTGGACCCATCGTTGGATGATTTGTACCGGTGATAACTCAACGGGCTTAAACCCATCGATAACCAAGGTTTTAGCTGAGTATTTGCAATCTAGGTCCGTATATGTGTATAGCAACTGCTTTACCAAATTAATATCGGAACCAGACTTGGTGACAACCACTAGGCGATCTCCGCTAATATCACTTTCATCTGTGATTTCAGCGATCCCTTCAATACGTCCTTTTTCTAACTCACTCTTGATCTGCTCACCAAGTTTCTCTGGATTGGTGCCAGGTGGCAAACAAGTAAAAGTCAAGGTGGATCGATCCCTGGCTTTTCCGCCCCTTCTCTGAATACCAGACTCAACACGGGCCACGCAGCGTATGCCCCCGATACCAGTTCGGGTATAGGCATCTAGTTGCTCGTCTTGAACGATTTGGGTGCCAGTTGGGAAGTCAGGAATTAGAGATAGGCTGGCTTTTTTTATATTATCAAGGTGGGCCTTTTCGGTGGGGGCATCCTTGCAAATTAACTTAATGGCTTCTACGATAGAACGTAAGCTGTGGGGAGCCAAACGAGTAGCAAAACCCACGGCAATTCCTGAGTCACCGTTTAGCAAAACGGTTGGCAAAGAAGTATTAAACCTGATGGCCTCCCGCTTACTCCCATCATAGTTTGATTTAGTTTCCCACACTTCCCGGTCTTGTAAAAGAAGTTCCACTGCGGAAATTCGTAGTCTATTTTCTAGGTACCTTTCTGCTGAGGGGGAGTCAACTGTGCTCCCAATATTTCCATGACAATCAATCCAAGGGACATTATTGTTCCAAGGAGTAGCCATGTTGATGAGGGCCCCGTATGCAGAGCCATGGGGATGGTAATAGGCACTAGTTAGGCCCGTAGTTCGGGCACACTTTACATACGGTTTATTCGGAAGCAATCCCTCTTCAATCATCGTCTGAAGGATGCGTCTTTGGACTGCCTTTAGCCCATCGTAGATGTCTGGTATCGACCTCCCGATAAGCACGGCCATACTATAGCTCAAATAGTCTTCCTTGAGCTGATCGACGAGATTGACTTCTGTGATTTTTGGCCTAGTTTTAGTCATTAGTAATTTCTTCCCTTAGCGAGGGATCAATGCCCCTAGCAGTTTGATATAGAGTGAGAGGGCCAGGTGTTGATATTTTTCCAGTTACTAAGCAGCGTACGCGCCTAGAATTGATTTTTTTAGCCATTTTTTTACCACTATTACTAAGGATCTCAGGGTCTTTGCTTACCATTTTTTCCCAACCTCTCCTTAAACTTTCCTTACTGCGTAGGCTTTGAGCTTTTCTCCCACTATCGAATGTAAATGGACGTGCTTTTACCCCCATCCACTTTCGCCAAAGAGATAAAATCTCCGCCTTAAGGTAAGACTTCTCCCAACCCCAAATACAAGGGTGGTTACACTCCTCTGACTGCAAAACACCTTGAATAGCATGGTGCTCTTTGAGCAGAAGAACAGTATTACTTCCCCCCAAGCATTTTGGGACAGGATAATGACAAGACTCCCAATCCCCATGGCAAGGATTACCAGGTTCCAGCCGATTGTCAAAGTAATAGTCCTCGCACCATCTTACAAATTGCTCCTGAGTCGGCGTCATTTTAGCATTAGTCTAGGTAAAAATCCAGATAGTCAAGGATTGTTTCCTTGGCTTCCGATGCTTTTACCCGAACAGGAGTAAAACTTTTGCCGTACTCAGTTGAAAACGAATTAAGATACTCCTCAAGGTGCCCATCCAAACGTAAAGCGTCTTCTTCAGATTCATATCTGCCTTGGGGATCATATGGGAAATCTCTACTTAATAGGAAATTCAAATGCACCACACCGTCATTAGTAGAGTGGTTTACAAACCCCTTAGCCGCCTCATCAACATATCCAGATATCACACCGTGATAATAGGTGGCATAAAACCCGGCAAGCAATACCGGGGAGTCAGTGACAATGTACCTCACGGTGCCATACAGGAAAGACTCATAATGGGATTGTTTACCTAGTAGGTACAATTGGTCGTACTTCCCGATTTTTCTCTTTGTGTAAGCCCAGTGTTTGACATATTCGCGGACAAGTTCTGCGCTTTCGCCTTGTTTCTTGAGTTCGCTGTAGATGTCGGGTGCAGCAGTGGATTTACCCGTACCTGGGCCACCAAATAGATTAATTACAGTAGTTTGCATTGTTGGTTTAGTTTGTGGAAATAATGGCAATCCGGGGTATTGTATTAGCCGGAAGTCAAAAGTCAATGGGGGTCGGAGGTTATGAATGCTTTAGGTAAACATCCTGCAGGCAATCGGGACATTTCCAGCCGACTACTTTACCATCAACCAAAACCCCAAGTAAGCGCGAATGGAATGCACCCGGTCCACACGTATCCGGCAAAAGCATTTCGGCCGCCACCAAGTTGGTGCTGCAGTGGGGGCATTGCTTGCAGTGTAGGATAGTGGGGTATGGCATTGGTTTGGTTAATGGAGTTAGTAGGGTAAGTATGGGGCTATTTAGACCAATCCCTCAGCATCAAACATCAATGTCAACGTATTCTAATTCACCAAGGCTAATAATCTCGACACCGTTGTAATTTTTACGAGAAGATAGGTGCCAATGGCCATGCACCCATAGGTCCGGCTTATGAATTTCAAGCATATTGTCGAAGCATCTGCGAGTTACCGAAGGAATATCATACTTATGTATTCCTTTTTCATGGCAAATACGGGTTATGACCGAATCTGGACACTCATGGGTGACGACAATTTTCGGTTTTATTAACTCGTAGGCATCCATTATATTGGACAATTCACCATAGGACAACTCCTCATCGTGCCACCAATCGTAGTTTTCGGTCCGCCTATCCCTGTCAATAGAAAAAGCCCCGCCAACACAAAAGATGTCATCGCGGCCAAAGGCAGACCCACCGTCTTTGATCCAGAAGGGGTTTCTCTTGCAAGCCCCGGGACTATCGTGGTTTCCACGAATGAAGAAGTGCTCCCCCTTGGCCATGTGGTCATAGGGCGGGTTGCTATAGGGTTTGTTGGTACGGGGGTTGATGAATCCGACTCCAAAATCCCCAACTTGCAAGGAACGGTCGCACCCCTTTATGATATCCTTATATTTCCCCCATTTCGCATGGACATCTCCAATGAATCTAATTTGCATATTATCTCCTATTTTTTCTCTTTCAGAGCAGCGCTAGCGAGATCTGCAGACTTAGCAGCCCTGTAAGCGGCTTTAAAGTCATAGTTCCAAAGAGCGTTTCGTGCCTGGTATAATTCGCCAACAAGCTCAGCGCTCAGGGCGCGAAAATCAGGGGGAGTAGTCTTTTCCATTTTGAATTGAGTTTAGGGTTGGTTTAGGGTTGGTTCGGATTGAGGTAATTCTCAAGGTTGTCTACATAAGCTCGTATTTACAATAGGTTACCCCAAAATATTCAAATCAGGATACAAACTCAAAAGCTCCTCCTTCGAAAGAACATCATACTCATCTTCCGGTTGCCAGATAATCTCAAGGGCGACTAGGTCATCAGGTGTAATAGATCCTAGGGCTACCAGATTTGACTTTAGGCCCTCATGTGAGTCAGATGGCCTTAGGTTAAGATCCTCGTTCGTAACTACCAGGACATTCACAAGGATGTATTCGTTGTCTTGGGTTTTCTTGTGGGTTTTCGTTTTACTTGCGGAGACACGACCGTCAACGTTCGTCAAAGTTTCTTCCGACGCTCGGGAACGCTCTTCCATGGAGAACTGGTTAAATAGGTCTTCCGCACCATCAAGGGACTCCCTATTTTTGTCACTCCAAGCGTAGATGACCTTATCAGGGTGCCGGAGAAGAGCAAGGGTTGTTTCTTGTAGGATCTTGGCAAGGCCGTATGAACTGTCGGTATCTCCTTGTTCGGCCATCCGAATTAGGTCAGATTGAATGTCTTTGGCTGACGCGAGTAGGGCTACCCGTTGACGCACTACTGTGAGTTTCTTGAATTTTTCTTTTTGGGTGCTTAACCACGGGTCTACAAAGTCTTCCCACCCTCCGCACAAAAGAATGCCTGCAATAATTACTACACCCATCGAAGCAAGCAGAGTCAAAAGAACCACCGGATTGGCAGGTTGTTGACTGACTGTGGTCACCCGCGAAGGCAAGGAGTATGGGGTAACCGGTGCAACATTTGGGGTCAAGTCTGGCATGACGATGATGTTAGTGCTTGAATGACTTGGGGGGCTGTAAGAGGGTCTGGGGACAGGTGAAGGAGTGTAGGCTCGCGGTGTTGAGTAACTGTGGCTGGGGCTGATACTTGGGGAGCTGGGGCGGTTATAGCTAGGGGAAGACGGAGCCGAGTAACTATGGCTGGGACTACTGATACTTGGGGGGCGGTTATAGCTAGGGGAAGACGGAGCCGAGTAACTATGGATGGGGCTGATACTTGGGGAGCTAGGACGACTATAGCTGGGGGAAGGACTACGACGGCTATAGCTAGGAGAGCTAGGACGACTATAGCTCGGCCGACTATAGCTCGGAGAACTAGAGCGGCTGCGAAAGCTACTACCGCCGATGCGACCAGCAGATGCAGCAAAAGCGGGGGACGCCGTCAATAGCATCGCAACCGTGAGCGTCAGAATTACTGTCTTGAGTGATTTGGTGTTCATGGGTTTAGTAAGAATTTTCATCTCCGATTAAATTAGCAAGTTCCTGTATAGTCATTTTACGGAGGTCTTCGTACATGATCGTATCGGCTTCGGCTCCTTCTACTCCCATTTTATAACCGGAGGCGTAACCCTCCCGGTACCCTAATCGATATTTCGGGACATCTTCCTTATTATGTTTTCTAATAGTACGGAGAGTATCAATAAGGTGTTCCACCGTAACTGGGCCAGCTCCATTTTCAGCATAGATTTCTTTATTGAAATCCTCAAGCAGTTGTTCGTCGTGTGTCATTGAATTCCTTCTGTAGATTTTGAGTTCACATGTCGATGATAGCAGCTCTGCAACGCAGAAACAAGGGGAGAAGCCGAGGGCTTCCGGGCGGTTTACCGACCTTGGGTTTAATCAATCACAGCCTTAATCGCCGCATTGATCATTACTATATTCACTACCCTAATCAAAGTTGACTAATACGGGGGCGATCATTTTGCAGGTTGGTTGTGGGGGGTAGTGTGGGCCGGGTATCGCCTGCGGCGCCCGTCCCTGGTCGGGGGCTTCGCCCCCTCCCGAAATTTTCGAGTGCTGTCATTAGATGGTTACCTATGCCAACAACCGATCAACAACATCTTGCAGTTCTTAACCATTGGTTAACCCCTTGGCGTCGTCATACAAAGCGATGCCCCACCTTAGGGCCCAACAACACCATAGGAAATGATAGGTGTATTCCGTACAGTCGTATTCATAAAAGTCCTGGAACAAGTCAGGGTGGGCACTAATCAGGGAAGCACAGGCTCCCAATAATCTGGTTCGAATCGGGGCTCGCGCCAATCTTTGATTATGCCATCGGGGCCAATGTTCAGAATGATGTAATCCCCAAACCCCCTGTCCCCATGGCAAAGATAAGGGTCGGGGACGTAATAGTCCCTACACTTAAATAATCTGCGGGATGCACTACGCAACCAATACTCCCCTTCGTCGCAAACTTTGTAATACACCCGTGCAGTCATCCCTTCAGGCCAGTCCATGACTTTACCATCGTTGAGTCGGATTGTAGGGGCCCATGATTCACCATTCCTGAAAGGAATCATTGTACCATCAATGTCCCTGTCGCCATTAACATGGGCATCTTCCCAATACCTGACTTTGGCGGAAACTTCCAGGAATTCGGGTTTTTCTGGTGCGGGTGGTCCCGGCACTAGCTGTTCCCTTTTTGTAATTCTTTCACCCAATATCCCGTTAGCCGCAACTAAAACGTGGGGCCAGATCCTCTCGGGGTTATTATCAATAGCAATGTCCCCATGGTAAGGTAACCGCATCGTATCCATCTGTGACTCACCCAGGAGAATCACCTCAATGGTGTAACCTTCGCCGTCGTTTGTAAATGAGTTGAATTTTGTTACTTCACTGGATTCTAATGCTTCGGCCAAACAGTCGAGTAATGCAGCCAGAGACCGTCGGTCACCGACGATATAAGCAGAATCATGCCAAGCGTCTTGGCCGTAAATGTGTAGGGTGTCCATGCTTGTGGGGGGTGTTTATGGTGGGATGTTTATGGCAGGATTAGCTAATTAGAATTGGAATTATTCCGGTTGCAGTTACCGAAAGTATTATAGGGAAAGATCCAGCCAAAGTCAATGGCTTGACATAGGGTAATCTAGTTTGATGTCAAGATCAAGTTCTGTTGCGATGTCCATGAGTTTACTTCGCGTGGTATGACGCTGGAGACTTTGTGCTATTTCTGTCAGATTAAATTCGCCGGTAGCGTCATCATAAAAATCATTCGGTCTGGAATGCTCCCATAGGAGTTCCTGTTCTGTTAATACCCGGATAATAAACGCAACATGCCCACGGCATTCTTCACACGGCTTCACGCAAGGGCCTGCAGACGCAGGGTACCGGCATCGACATAGTGCATTTACCAGGTTTTGGGAGACAGGTGATAAGTCAGCCATTGTGGGTTTGGGGTGAAGGAGGTGTAGTTAGATGTTGGAGTCAAGTTCTGTTGCGATGATCAAGGTTACTTATTCGAGGAAGGACCCAAAAAAAGAAACACGACGCTAGGAAGCACAGCGCATAGGGAGTAGGGTTGCTTGTCGGTCATTTTCCTACGTCTCAACGCGCAAATGGCGCACAGTGGGATATCTCTTGGTAAGAACTGCGGTCGCGCCACAGTGGGAGCAACGGTGCGGGTACTGCGCGGGGTCCGTCAACCATGATACTTTACCATGGGGTTCCATGGTCCCGATCCCGAACTTGTCGCATATGTATTCAACGCCGACGACTCGGATTGGAAAGTTTCTCTCAGACATTGGGGCCCTCCAGCTCGGTGGCAATGGCAAGGAGTTCGCGTCGAGTCTTGCTGCGCTGGTCTTGCCTGGTGTGGCCGTCCATCGGCGCTTGCTCTGGGAGGCTCAGCTCAAGGGGGACCACCTGATCTGCCACGGCTCGGATAGCGGCGGCGATGGCTTTGTGTTGATGGTGTGGCTCTGGTTTCGCTTCATCGTTGAACGCATTCAGCACTGCCTGCGCGGCAGGAGATAAGTCAGACATTGGGGCCATCCAGCTCGGTGGCAATGGCTCGGGGTTTTCGTTGTACAAAGTGGTGAAGATCACCACCGGGCCAGAACCTCTGACTGTTGTTTAATGCCACTTCTCGCTCTTCGTTGAAAGCATCTATCCAGTGGTCATTGCGCAAATCGTTGTGGAAGCCTTTGTATCCTCCACGATTCTCCCGGTAGTACATAGTAATCTTTGAGGCATACCATTCGTCGTATTCGCCAACTTCTCGGGCAGACATAGTAAACTTGCACTCGGGGATGTCGTTTGTTTTGACTCCCCAGACTCGGGTATACGCCTCAGGATTGTTGTGCCATACGTCTCTGGCACTTAGCCAGTCTCCAGAAATAGCGCACCATCTTTCAATGGGGTGAAGGCTGCCTATGGCCACCCGGTAGTGAATGCAGGATGAACAAGGTGACATTAAATGGGGCCCTCCAGTTCGTCGGCGATGGAGAGAATGTTCTTTTCAGTAATACCTACATACTTAAGTTCTTGTGCAAGAGCACGAAGAGCGGCGGCAATTTGAACGTTCCTCGCGGGGGAGACTGGCGCATTCCAAAACTCTTGCAAAACCGCCTGCGCGGCAAGGGAGAGGTTGTCCGTTGGTTTAGGGGTTGATTCGTTCATTTTCCTTAAAGGTTTAACAAATAGCTCATGTAGCATTACATCATCATTAATTACTTGGCCCGGTTCTACCCAGTTTTCGCCATTTGGGGTGTGGTAGTCTTTGTCTTCCATATGTGGTTTCATTACTAGGTCGATAGCACAAGGAAATCCACCGGAGCAACCATCGATGGCGCCCAAGATGGAAAATACGACACCGTCACACATTTCTCTTGGGGTTATGTCCCCTAGCTGGGACCAATAAGATGCGATCGATTTGCAGTTATCCAGAAACATCTGGCGCATTTCTTCTTTTGTGTATGGTTCAGTCATTAGCGCTTCGGGAATTTTAACGGTTTCAGAAAATAATAGCCCCCCCCAGTTCGGATGGCCAACAGAATTCCGCAAGGTTCAGCTTCAATCATTGGGGGTCGTGCATACTACCTTCAATTAGATTAGCAATTTCATCTTTGGTAAGATGTGGAGGGCTCAAACGGATCATTTCAACCGCAAGGGACACCCCCTCATCCATAGCCTCCAAAACTTGTTGTTTGATTAATACTGTCACAAGTTGGGTTTGCTCCGGGGTGAACCCAGGTACGGATGTCCAGTCTGTGGACGGGTACGTTGATTCAAGCAATTGAAGCAATTTTAAGGCTCTTTCTGTGTCAGTCATTGCGGGCAGGTAAGGTTTCGGTATCGGCAGGAAGCCAATGAGTATGGGGCCAGGGCGCTAGTTTCAGGGTCTCTGGAGCAATCGCCCACTCCCAGATCCATAGTTTGTTTCCGGCATGGTAAAGCGGTTTTCCTAGCCAGCAGCGTCTCATCTTCCAAGCAGAGCATTCAACAATGTCACAGTCTTGGTCACTAGGCAAACGGTCGGCCAGGGAAATTGGGGTAGGTGCTTCAGACATTGTCTGGGTCATTGTTCATCAACTTGCCCCATTTCTTGAAGGATCATCAGGGTCTCCACCCGTTGAAGTGCTTAGTGGAGTGGGCACATTTGCCAGTAACTCGTCGTCCTCTGCTGCCATTTCTTCGGTGTAAACCACGGGATCGCCATCGGGGTTTTCCATGGCCTGTATCAATTCCAAAAGTTGCTCTTTTGTGAAGCCCCCGTCTAATGCGAGTGAGTTTAACCCGTCTGGAGCAAACCAGTTCCAGGAATGATCTGGGCGATTAGCAATTTCATCAAATTTTGTCATTTTACGTAGGGCTCAAATTGAGCAGGGTCCACAGAGTAGGGGATGCTATAGGGTTCGGGTTCGGTGAGCCAATTTGTCAAGCTCGGTCATTTTGCTTTTGGGTCAATAATTGCGTAGCCCATTACAGTAAATAGGAGCGAGGCAATCACATTGATGCAGTCTGGGCAGGGGACAAGGCGACCTTCGTCCCTGACAGTATGGGCAGCGTGGTCGATGTCTACGAAAGGAAGGTCAAAGTTACTCAAGGGAAGGCCGCACCATGACAGCTTTGAGAGATCCTCGTGAGGGTGTCGTATGCAGCGGATGTATGAGGGTCGTGTTGGGGTCATTTGTTTTGACTTCGTTGTTTATTTCGTTGTTGGCTAAATGCTTTGATTGATTTCGGTCGTAGCGTTTGCGGGCCCAGTGGGGGCAGGTACGTCCCCAATCTGACTTGGTGGACCAGTCTAACTTTTCGCATAGTCCCGATGAAGTTGGGTTTTTATACTTTATGAAGCTAATGCAGGATCCGCAACTTTTGCTCATCTCCCTTGATTGTTGAAACTCCTTGAGACAATTCCGGTCGCTCGTTCCCAGTCTCTACGCAAATTCTCTGCGTCTTTTGCAAAACCTTCCTCTGGATGTGTCCTGAGCCGAGTCTCAATCTTTCGGAGTTGCTTTTCATTACGGTAGAACACCCTCCCCATTAAGAATCCGGTAGCACCGGCAATGCCCGTGTATACCAGGAGAAAAAGAAATGTTGTAATCATTGCCTGTAAAGTTCAGACATAATCAATGGGCGGACAGTATTGTAGTGGTCATTCTGGACCAGGAAACGTAACATTTCCTCTTCTAAGCCCTTAGTTACATCCTCAGCAATAGACGCTGCAAGTTTCTTTACGTCTTTGACTACCGGAGTTCCATTACTCATTTCAGACTCGAACCTTGAAAAAGTAATATCACGAGTGGTTTCTTTTTCATTTAATTTCCACCTCGCCCGTAGTGTGAAACTTTTGTCAAAGGCCATAGGATCCATCCAATGGTCTACAGCCACAGACAGGGAATTTTCCGGTGCGACTAAGTCTTTTGTGTATAGAGACAGGTAGTAATCAGAAAGCTCTTGCCACTCGGTAAGTTGTTATAGCGGGGTTTTGTCAGTCATTGTTCTGTTGGGTGTGGAATTTTGTCGTATGGTAACCAGTGAGTGAGGTCGTTGCAGTCGTCGAGGTAATCTAGGAGTTGGTCGTACTTCCATAAACTCCAACACCCAAACTCGCAAAACCCATCATCACAAAACACCCAGATTTCCATGAAGGGGGACATGCAATCGTTTTCAGGGTCGGGTAGCCGTGTAGTGAAGGGGGTGGGTGAAATCATCTGGTATACCTAATTCCATCGTTACAGTCATAGGATGTCTTATCCGATCCGTTACCTATAACCATCCCATAACCAAATTGACCTGAGGTAGTCATTCCATAACCATGACCGATTGTAGGTGACCCTAAGATACGTTCAACAATTACGCAATTATGGTCAATTACAAATTGTTGCCAAGCTTTTTCCTGTTGAAGCAGAAGAAACGAACACCCGGCAATTAGAGTACCAACTAAACCGAACGCGATTAGAGGTTCTCTGTTATCCTCTGCAAAGTCTTTAATTTTGGTTAGCATATCAAGGTTCTGATGAGTCATAATCAAAAGATTTCAAGTGTTTGGCAATTTGCTCTAGTTCCTCAACGATCACTCCAGCCAGTTGTTTCAGTGCTTGATCGTATCGGTCCATAAAAGACTGTCCAATTTCGAGAATTTCAGGGCGCAGGTGGTTCGCAGCGACCCGGAAGGCAACGGCTAGGATTTCTCGATTAGCATAGCACGAACTACACCCTTTCCAATCTTCATCAGACGGGTGGCAAGGTGGATCGTTGACATTGTCCCATTCCCAGAGGCACTGGGCTTTGGTAACTGCGTTGCAGATTGATTCGGTGATTTGGTTAAGGTCAGTTTCAGAAAGTGTCATTTGTACAACTTAAGATTCAAATAGGGTGATTTGGTTAGGGTCAGCAGGCATGGCCTTCGGTGCTTTTACTTTTTCCGAAATCAGTTGCCGGTTAATCTCATCACACCATGTTTTATACGGATAATACTCCCTCAACCCAAATGGATAAGCCTCTCGAAGTTTGCTGCGGAGGATTTTCAGGTCGGTGGTTCCAACTTCGGATATGACATGGGCGATTATCGGAGCGGCCCGCTCTCGCCAGGTTAGGTATTTCATTGTAGGGTGAATTTATAAATTTCTTTTTTGGAGAGCCTAATGATTTGATTGTTTAGGGTTTCCACTGAAGGGATGATCGTGGTGTCATCCGATACCTTAATTCCGGACAAAAAGACAGACCCGGCTCTGATTTTACGCCTAGCATCGCTTGTGCTTTTTACCAAGTTGAGTATTTTAAGCAGGTTGGTTAATGGTATGGGAAATACAATGCCGTTGAGAGTGGCGGTTGGCACGTTGCTATCGGTAGAGCCTGCCAGGCCAGAAAAGACGATGGCCTCAGCACTCTGTTTGGCCTCTAAGGCTTTGTCCATGCCGTGAAAGGTCGCTGTAACTTCGATTGCCATTTGCCGCTGCCTTTCGCGTGGGTCGCTAGGGAAATCCCCCAGATCACAATCAGTAAGCAAAGTGATGAACTCATTGACGGCACTATCGGGAATTTTCTCCAGTTTGGAAAACATGTGGAGAGGGTGCTCGTTGATTCCGATGGTATTCCCAAGGCTTTTTGACATCTTATGGTGGCCGTCGGTACCCACAAGAATGGGCATTAGCAGTCCTATTTGTTGCACTTCAGAGCCTAGTCCCCTTTGGATGGTTCGTCCGATACTGATGTTGAACTTTTGGTCAATGCCGCCGAGTTCTACATCTGATTGGACAACAAAGCTGTCGTAACCTTGCAACAACGGGTACATAAACTCGTGTAGGCTAATTGGTGTTTCGTTTTTTAGACGGCTGGAAAAATCTTGCTTAGCCAGCAGCTGCTGCACAGTCACTAGAGACTGGAGCTTGATGATGTCGTTGAGTTGCAGGGATGCTAAGTGGGTGGAATTAAATATGATTTCGCATTTTTCCATATCAAGGAATTTTCCCATAGTATCCAGAAAGGACTGCCCATTGGCGCTTACCATCTCTGGGTCAAGTTGCGGGCGAGTTGTGTTTTTGCCTGTAGGATCTCCGATCCTAGCAGTGAAATCACCGATAATTACAACCGGAGTATGACCCTCTTGCTGGAAGGCACGGAGCTTTCTCAGAAGTACAGAATGCCCCAGGTGCAAAAAGTCTGAAGTCGGATCGAATCCAAGCTTGATGCGTCTCGGTTGTGATAGGAATTGGCTTAGGTTGGTGGCAGGTAGTACATCAACGATGCCGCTTTGTATAGGTCTTATCATGCCCCTATTATAGGTTCACTCAGACGGCAAGTAAAGGGCGGATAACCGAAGGCCGGTGGGGGCAATCTAAGGGGATTCTGGGTCAACAATAGCCCAATGCGGCAACCAGTGAGTGTATTTATAGATTCCGTCTGAAAGATTGTAATTTTTAATGTCGGTGTCATGCTGTAATTTCTCCCAAAGTCCTTCGACGCCTGTACCATCAGTTCTCCACCACCAACATAGCCCATCTTTGTCTGCATCAATAAGGAGTGGGAGGCGGTCAAGTACAGATACCGGGTCTACTCGAACGTCCGCCATGATAGCTGCCTTGATTGTCCCAATGTCTTGGTGCTGTTCTCGGATGTCATTTGCACCGGATGCGATTGCGTGTAGGGCGGTTAGTGCTTGTTGGCGTGTTGGGGCTGGTTGCCCACCACTTCTCAAGCTGTCTAAGGTTGTTCGTGTTTCTCCTTTAAGCTCCCGAATCCTTGCCATACTAGCTTCGATCCTGGCGTCAGCCTCTCTGAGTTTTCTTTCTGGGTCGGGCATTTTTCGTACTTCCCAGATTTCCTTTAAGGACTCGGAAAATCTTCGTTCCTTGGGGGCTTGGGAATCCGGGGCGATTGTTGGATGCAAGGTTCGCAGTTTTTTGATGATTTGTAATTGTCGGCAATATAATAGGTAGACTGTAACCATGGTGACCAGTAGGCCAATCGTCAGAAAGAAGTCGTAGATAGTCATTGTGATTCCGGTGAGTTTAAGTTGGCAGTTAAAGCCTTGCGAATCGTATCTGTGATTTCTGGCAAGTACCTGCCGTCATTTTCGATGGTGCCCAGGAATTGTAGAGCTAACTCGTCTAGAGTTGGGGACTTTGGGCGCCGAATAGCGCGAAGAACATTCCCAGATACATACGCTCCATTTATTTCCATAACGTTACAACAGGCATTCAGTTCACCATCGGCAGCACTTTGCTCAAGGTACTGGATATACTCTCGGAGATATTCTACAATCTTTTCTGGAGTCGGGGTAATTCCTTTCCATTCCCAAAGAGAAGGGCCGTCACCTCCAATTTCGTCAATGAATTTTGTGAGTGCGTCTGCCCACTGGTTTGATATTTTTGCCGTAGTTAGCCAAAGAACTTCAATTATTTCGGGTTCAATGGTGAATTCAAGTTTGTTGGTCATTGGTTGTTGTTATTGGGGGGGGGTTTCAAGTTCGGTTGCGATTGCAAGGAGATCCCCGCGCAGCTGAGCATCGCGGTCAACAAAGCCGACTTCCCAAGGTGTTTCTACGGGGTAGTTGGCTTCGGGGACCACTGAATTCATAATAGCCCTGAGAAACGCAGCGAGGGCATTGCCATGATCTTCGAATACTCCGACCCGTTCGAGAACGTCGTTGTAAGCATCCCATGCGGATTGGGTTGTTGGTGAGAGGTTTGGCATAGGGTTAGGGTCGGGATTCAAGTTCGGTAGCAATCTCTTCTAGTTGGTCCCGCAATAGACAGAAACCACCGTAAGCAGTTAGGCCAACTGTGTCTCTAAATTTCGCGTTACTCACAACTGCGCGGGGGGCTGCAGCGACGATGACCGGCACCGGGTCGTCCCATAATCCCCTTGACTCGTAAGCAGCACCCAGCACCGCTTGTGTGGTGGGAGTGAATTCAGTCATCGTTTCCATCCTTGTTCATAAGTGTCACGGGCATCCGCTTCAGCAATTTTGCGCGAGGGGTATGGCCCCATGTAGTGGTCCATGTAGTCTCGCCAGAACCATTCGTAGTCGTCGTACTGATATACTTCGATCCGACTGAATGTTCCACCGCCGAGGAAGGGGTTTACCAGTTCTAAGTAATCGTTGCCGTTGTGGATGTCGCGTTGTGACTGAGTCATTTATTCCTCTGGGGTTGTGACATCAAGGGGGAGATATGTGCAAATAGCCTTTGTTCCCTTTCTTTTCATGTCAACAAGTCTCATTCCCTCAATCTGCAACCCTACCAGAGAGACGGCGGCACCTGTGTATGGGTCAATGTCAAATGTTAGCTTCGTGGGTTTGGTCATGGTTTGGGGGTGGTTAAGCAACCAAGTATAGCGCCCCCTCTTTGCGAAAGAAAGGACGGCTAACCGACCCCTAGCCTCCCGTCTTGTTTTAAGCAATCCGAACAAAGAGCGTAGTCAGTTTTAGGAATACGGTATAGAATGTGGGGGCCAGGGCAACATCTTTTATCCCCACATTTAGTGCAATTATCGCAGATCCATGTGTCTTGAGATCGACATTTTACGAAATCTTCAACTTTGAATCTTTCTAAGATATTGTCAGTCATCGTGTTTATCCAATTCGTTGGCAATATCGCAAAGTTGATCTTTGCAGGAAAGTAGCATTCCGCCTTGAGAGCTAATTTCCGGGTCTGGAACAAGTAGATCAGCGGCGGCGCGGAGGGACGCGGCAATTTGGCGGCGACGTGTTGTTTCGGTATCGCCGAGAGTTATAGGCAAAGTCCACGCAGCATCGAATACGGTCTGAGCGGTGGAGGACAAGGGTACTGGTTGGTCCTTTTCGGTGTTATCCAAGGGGAGTTCCTTCATGTATTGGTAGCTGCCTGAGGCTTCGAAACGGGGCGCTCTCCATAATTGCAAAGCGGCAAGGATGCGGCGGTGGCTTGAGTCAGCCATTGTAACTATCCAATCCTAAGGCAATAGCGCGAACTTCTTCTGGATGAATGTAGAGAGTCTCGCAATCAACGGCCCATGGATATTCCGTGAGGTCAGCAAGGACACGGAGGGCGGCAGCGAGACCTTTGCGGGGTTCGTATGTTGGGTCTGAGTCTGAGCCACATGCCGCATCAATAAAAGCATCAAGCAAGGCTTTGGCGATGGGGCTTAGCGACGGTGTTATGGATGGAGACACCGATGCAAGTACCGGCTTCTTAACGTATAGCACCGACGCTGACCGGCCTGAACGTGTGGGTCGCTGAGTTTCCTTGCCAGTTGAGGGGTCGGTTCGCTTCTCTAATTGACCCATTTGCACTAATTCCCGACACCGGGCAGAAGCAGTTTGGTGCAACATTGAAAGGTCTTGTTCGATCTCGTCGCAAGTGGCACCATCAGGTTTGGTTCGGATGTGGTTGAGAACCTTTAGCCTTAGGCTTCCTGCGATTTGGGCGACTGAGTTAGCGGCAGCTTTGGAGGTGAGGGGTTCGGTGGTGGTTGGCATGGTTGGTTTTTAGGTGAGGGGTTTGGGTGGCGGGCCCCCAGTAGCTACTATGGCAGGCAGGCTAGGTGCGGCGGTGCTTTTACTACCAGCAGTTTGACCCTTAGGCATAGTGATCCACTACCCTAGCATAAAAGTCATTAAGTGCCTTAAGCACATCAGGCTCTAACACAACCACAGGCTCATTACGGTGGTCATTTACTATTAGTGAGACGGCATATCCATCAAACTGGGCATACACGCCATCGCCCAAATAGTCAATCCAGGGGTCATTATTCATTGGTTCAGTCGTCGCTAATGCCCCGATTCTAGGGTGTCCGGCGGTGTTGTGGTACTTTGGTTCAGTCATTGTAATGTCAACGCATAGTCAGCTTCAGACGTGAGCAGGGCTCGAAGTTGCTGCCGGAAATTGTACTCATGCTCTACCAATCCGCCCCACCAAATGTGGTCCAATGGTTCTTCTTCTGGTACAAGCCAGTCGCGAATAGCCCGGATTCGAGCAGCATTATAGTCTCCGTCGGTAAAACACTCGCCCGTCTCCCTTTCTATTGTCAGTAGTTCATCCTCAGAGTTATCTATTGCTTGCCACAGTCTGGGGCGGATTTTTGTACTCATTGGGTCTCTTCGTTTGGCTCAAGCGTTGAGTACATTGATCTGCAGGCGCTTATCTTTAGGCCGTAAAGGACGCCACACTCTCTCACATTACTAAAATATTCTTCCCAGTTTGTATACGGCTCTGGGGGCGGACCCGAAAATACGCAATTGGTGACGAGAAATAAAGGACTGTTGGTATTCATTGATGGGGGATTGTCAGTGGTCATTGGTGGCTTCAGCAATCATCGCAGTTGGCTCATCATAAATATGGCCAACCCTATGTAGATAACTCCTGCTACGACCACTGTGCCAACGGCACCAGCGGCACCGTAAAGAAGCCAAAGTGGAATTGTGAATGTAAATGTCATTGCAGTTTAATTGATCAAAGGTAGCGAAGCGCCAAGGCTCCAAAGCAAGCTAGGGCAAGCGTCACAATAATTGCACCGCCTCCTACAAATAAGAGCCAGATTGGGATGGTCACTGTCATTGGCGAACCTCAGGTGTAGCCCCTAGTGCGCGGCGAATGATGTCGCATTGGTCGGGTGTTAGTTTCACCGCTGATTCACCGTACGTCTCAAGTAAACGCAAGGCCTGTTCTTTTTGGGTCGGAGGTTGTGGGCGCCGAGCGTCGCGGAGAAACTCGATGGCCATCGCGTCCCTTGTATGCTCTGCGAGCCACTTACAGCAAGCTTCCAACTCCATGTCGGCCGCCCATTTTACCAATGAGTCGATTTCTTCGAAGGAAAGCATCCAACCTTGCATGGCGTTTATACTCTGGTCGGGTGATGCCCCCTTGAGTATGCGGATTTGACAGTTTATTTGTTCTCGGGTGAGTGTCGGCGGGTTAAGGTTGGTCATTGTGGTTTGATGGTTGGTTGGTGAGGGAAAAAAGAAGCCTCCCTCATATTTAATAATCCCTTCATCTTTTAACTTCCATAGGGTGCATGCTACTTCTTGCTTGTAACAAAAATCAGCAAAATAGTCGCTAATTCCAAAGTGTACGTCTGAAACGAAGTGACGCCCTGGGTGTTCCTTAAGAAAGGAAATGATTGCCTCTTGTAATTGGTGCTGTTTATGTGGTTTCATGTTTCAAGGAGGTAAAGGTGGCATTCATCGCATATCATCATAATAAAGAGTCATTCTACGGTCGCATATCTTGCACTTGTAGTATTCGCAATGGAAGTCGGACCATGTTTCTAGCATGTTCGGTGTTGCATCTGGTGGTTTTATCGAAGGCATCATTCATCTTTATTATAGGTCAATGTCCTTGGCAATAAAGGGTGTTAGATCATTGCGGAACGCAATCCATAGACGCTTAAAGACATTGTACTCACAGAAATTGTGAACCCTCCACCTGAGATCAAAAAGTTCGTCCTCGGCAGAAAGCAACCTTTCATTCAAAGAGGCATTCGTGCTTAAGGCATCGTTGAGTTTTTCCTCTAGTTTAGATTTTTCCTGCCTGGTTTGGGTGAGGCTTTCAAGGCTCTTCTCTAACTTGCCGGCCTCTACCTTTTTCTCATGCTCTAATTTTGAGATTTTTCCTGCTACTTTTTCTTCATTAAATACGTGCCATAGGATACCCTCTAGTTCAGGTTCGACGGCGAACAGGTGGTGGTATGTATTTATGGTGTCATAGGTTTCTATGTCTTTCCGAGAATCATACCGTTTCCAGGGGCCAGGGGGTGAAATTCCAGGGATGCCCTGGGTCACCCTAAAAGATTTACACACATGGTGCAAAGGTAGGTAGGTCTCTTTTAAAGATGAGGGAATATACAAGGGTGGCCCCCCTTCAACCCGAAGAGGAGACATTTCCCCAGAACGGTCAAGGTACCTGAGAGTCTTGTCATCGTATACTAGAATGTCTTTAGATTGAAGGGTGTATAAGGTGGCGGTTTGCATTTTGTTGCGGGGGATGGGCTATGCGGGGGGTATTCGATGGATAGGCAATCAGATGGGGGGCCGATAGAACCCGACGCCAGCAACCTCTTCCCAAAGCTGCCGCATCGTTACTAGTATAGCAGCTTGGTGCTTAGAGTCAAGCAGCCCGAAATCGTGCCGGTATCGCATGGCCATTGATTTAAGGGGGGCCGGGTCGGGCTGTATGGGGAAGTTAATAGCTTTGTCGTTTACCATATCAATATTAATCGCATGATAGTCGTCAATTCCCGATTTGGACACGATACAGTCCCCGTCCCAGCGCTCAAAGGTGATCCATCGTTTGGTGCCAGGGCATTTGGTTACCCTTAGTCTGTCACCTCGCTTTAGGGTGGTTTTGGCCTGAGCTGTTGCTAGGTTGCAAATACGTTTCCTTTCGGAGTGGTCGGGTGTTTCAGTTTTAGGGTCTTGGGCAAGTTCTAAGTCAGCCATCGGGAGGTGGTATGTATTTAGTTTGGGCGGCGATTCCAGGCATCGGCAATAACGGCAACACCGCAGCCGTCAATGTAAAAATTAAGTCCGTTTAGGGGTCCCCCTGGCTCATGAGATGGGCCGTCGGCCCCACAGTTACGGCAGAAAAGGTGGCTCATGACCCCATTTTGGCCGGAAGCTTTTTCAGAGCAGCAAAACTTTCAGCAGGAATGAAAATTGAGGTTCTCTGAAAAAAGCCCGTCTCAAGAACGCGTGGTTGGGGACTCTGTGTCTTTCATGGTTATTGGTTTGGTAAGGGATGCTTCAACGATTTGCTTGAGTTTTTCATGGTTGATTTTCTCTAAGGCAGCATTTTGTTGGCGGAGATTTTCCGCCTCTTGACGAATGCGTTCAGTCTCCCGGCGGATGCCTTCGGACTCTTTTCGAATGTCTTCCGTCTCTTGACGAATGCGTTCTGTGCTTTGTCGCAGGGGTTCTAGCCAATACTCCCCAGGGTGTATCATATTTGGGACCTTAGCGGTATACCACAGGCCTTCAACCAAAGGGTATCGTTACCGATGCGATCGGCGATCGTCTTAAGCTCAGAAATATCGCATGGCACTTGTAGCCAAATTGGTTCCGGGTCTTTATTCGGGGCGTATTTAGGGTGAGACCGGTTTACTTTAATGAGGAGGTGCCCTTCATCATCCATTCCGTATTCCTCTCCACTAACGTCAGTCACGGTGTTTCCTGCTAGTAAGACTCTGAGTAGGATTTCTATGGGTTCTTTGAGACTTGTGGGTTCTTTCATAGTTATAGGTGGTTGGGGGAGGTGTGGTGGATGGTATTGAAGATGTGGATAGGGTAGGTCTTCTCCGGGTATGTCAACTTCACAGTCGTCTACTAGTGGGGCATCGGGGTCGATCTCAATATCCCCGACCAAATCCCCTAATTTCCCAACTAGGGGCTCGGTAATCGGTTTTATATTTTGTGGATTAGTCTCAATGTCCTTGTCAAGAATGTCAAGGAATTGTTTCAGTATTACTGTGTCCCTACCAAAATCAAGGCAAGTGGCCCGTTCCAAGCACGTAAAGCAGTCGTTCTCTGCGATCTCGGCATAGGACTTTGTTCGGCCAGGGCTGTAGCATTCTGGCTTTTTGCAGGATCGAAATTCCATCAAAAATCACCTTCATCAATCTCTTGCAATCTGGCCATAATCTCCATGTAGAAAACATGGTATTTCGCCATCCGAGCAATATCCTTCTCAGTTACACCTTTGAGGCGGCGCACATCGGTGTTATGTCGTAGATCGCATAGTTTCACCCTCATCGCATCCTCATTGGAAAACACACGGTGCTTGTATTCATCGTAGGTTTCCCCCGGAATCTTAGTCAGGGCGCGGATGCCTTCGATTACCCGGTGGGTAAACTCCAACTCACGCAACTCCGCATACGTCACCTTGGTATCTTCAATGAGGTCGTGGCCGACCGCCATCTGCATCAATTCCTCATCCTCTGTTTTCAGATAGTGCATCACCTTAAGCGTGTGCAGGATATAGGGCTTACCACCCTTGTCGTATTGTCCTGAGTGATTATTCACTGCCAGAACAAGCATTTTGTTGAGTTGTTCGCCGGGTTTTGCCATGGTTCAGGTGGGGGGTCTGAGTGTATTATAGGGTGTTTCTGTCCGGGTGTATAGGGTGGTTTACCGACCCTTTGACGTTCGGGTTAGTTAGCCTAGGTGGAAGACTTCTTATTGGCTTGCTCTCTCATAAGCATAATGCGGCCACACTCCCCATCAGTAAGTCCAATTTTGAGACTCTTCAGATCGTAGGTGGTCTGAATGTTTTCCAAGACTCGGCTTAGAGCCCAGGCAAAATCAGCATCGGTGTACTCCTGATTTTTAGGGATCCATTCTTTGGTTCGTCTCCAGGGTCGAGTCCTACCTAGTTTGGTACAATCGTCCCTATAATGGCCCACATGCTGATAGTCCAGATGTTGATAGCCATCCTTGTCTTCCCCTAATAAAATCTCAATACACCCGTCAGGGTCCATATCATCGAAGTCAGGGAGATGGGGTGGTTGGTTGAAAGGGGTTATCATTTACTTAAAGTGTGAATTAATGGTCATGTTGTTAGATCCGTTATCGAAACCATTTTCCGCCCATATTATTTGCCACTGGTAATACCAAGTCCGAATAGCGTCCGTAAGCCCATCCAAGGAATCAACTTGTTCGATGCCATAACGTTCGCAAACAATGTCAACGTTTCCCTTTCGGTGGGACCCTTCTGGACAACACACAACTAGCTTTTTGCCCCCATTAGCAGCGTAAATCCCAAGCTCCAGCAACGATATCGGACTCATGGTGCCCGGTGCCAAATACATAACTACCAGATTCGCCTGAGCCAGAGCATCAAGTTCCCACTCGACTTGTTCACGAAACTGGGGATTGTCTGCGCTTTGCACCCATGTTGGGTCCCAGTTGTCACGGCGCGGATTGTAGATGGCGATGTCAATATCGGCGAGGTCACGTTCAATGGCAGCCTGCCAATTGGGGGCGGCCCCCATTTCGATAGAGCCAGCGAGAAAGACGCTGTAGCCTTGCCATTTTGGTGGTAGTGGTGCGGGTGGTTTGTATGTGGTTGCCATTTTGGTTTTGGGTTTTTGGATTTTGGTTTCGGATTTGTTCCCGGGGATCAGGATGTTAGAGTCATGCAGCTAGGCCATTGGCAACTTGTTGTCAAGTGCTTGCGTTGATAGGGATACATAAGCATCATAGCCCCTTAAGAATTGTATAGGGCAAAAACCAAACCTACATCCCCTCGGCCGTGTTTACACTAAGGTCTACACTAGGGGCTACACTAGGGACAGCACCATTAGGAACATTAGCAGCTATCGACACAGCAAATGGCCTCGGGACATTGACACGCGGGGCAATACGCTCCCCAGTTACTGCAGCTTGTTGTGGTGCGGATGGGGTCATTGCCACGGTCGTAGGAATCGATGGCAATTGGGTGGGGGGTTGATATGGCTGGTACGGTGGATACGACCCTGATGTTGGCGCAGCTTGAGTGCCAATCGTATGCTGAGCATGTAGCGGATTAAATTCAGGTAGCGGGGCCGGAGTTGAACCCGGCGGAGAAATACTAATGATTAGCTCATTTAGACAATCAGAATATGGGGGCATTGCTCCCGTCGCCATGATGCGTTGGTTTAGGTTCTCCCGGCGGTTGTTAACCCAATCAGCAACTAAAGCCGAAATCCGGTCAGCCCAAAACTGTGCCTCTTCCTTTCCATTTTCCTCGTCAATGAATGCCGCATAGATGGCCCCCCACAGGGAATCTGACCGTCTACGTTCTCTTTCTAGTTCCCCCATTAGGAATGCAACTTGTTCTTCTAGTTGGGAAATTCGGTCCTTGCTGTTTGGTTCGGTTGCCATTGCCGAGGGTTCGATTGCTGATGGTTTGATTGATGGGGGTTCAGTCATTTTGGGTTAGTGATAGGTGGTTGGTGATTGGTGGTTGGTGAAGTGGCGGATTGGTGGTTTGGTTTGGCTATTGATGCTTATAGGCAGTAACTATCGTGCTGTTTCGCCGTAATCATCGCCATAGTCGTCAGTGGCATGATATAACTCGGCGGTAGCATGGGACCAACTTAGCCGTTCGTGAGACCCATTGGCATCATCTAAAAGGCTACAAAATACGATTTGCCGCCACCTAGACACCAGCATATCTGCATATTGCTGTCGGGTAGGGGGGTTAGATTGGGGGTCGTTATTTTCGTACAAACCTAATGCCCAGGCATCGTTAAGCTCGACTAGGCAATACCTGCCTAAATCACACCTCCATCCGATGTCCACCGTATATGCCCCTGGGGCACCATTGCCTTCCAATTCTTTCATTATGGCCTCAACCAACCCGAAGTCGGGTTCAGGGCATTGCATGTTTGAATCATCGTATCGAGACCAACCCTGGACTTTACCACCACCAATGAAATCCTGAACATAGAAGCGAAACTCAGCTCCGAAAGGTACGGCCTCGGAAATCCAAACTGGAGTGCTATTTGAGACGAAGCCAAGTTCTTCTGATTCTAAGTTACTCTTAACATTACCTGTGAACAACTTTATCTCAATGGGTTTAACGAAATCGGTTAGGGTCGCATCACCATAGGTGCCCCTTCGGATAGTCCTCATTAGGAATTTGTCCAGATCACCATCACAAATCCCATAGGAAAAATCATCAGGTAGCCGGATACCGACGTGGTCACCATATGCCTTGGCAAACTCAACTGAGCCAACTGGGATATATCGGATTTTTGCTTCTTGGGGGTCTAACTTTGTTAGCTCCTCTAATGAGCAATACCTGACAGGGTAACATGAGAAGCTGCAGGCGATTTTTTCTGTCGGTAGTGGCCCACCGGCTTGGAGTAGGAATGTTGGGTTTTTCATTGCTGTTTGGGGATTGGTTGAGTTTGGTATGGACTTACCTTAGCATGGTGGCGGGGTCACATCGGTAATAAAATTGTGAGGCCAAGAAATTCTTAGTGTACACATGATGTCACCTTTTTTTACAGTTTTTTCTAAGACTTCGAAACCAAACTCTTTAAGGAGTTTTAAAGCACTGGTCATAGATGGTTTTCTTATGGAGGGGTCTTCTCTGTTCACAACAGTGTAGAAAGTGAATTCTATGGAACTGTTATGCCTATGGTGAGCTTCTTTAACCAAGGTCCCAATATGGGAAAGCATTGAGCCCATCTCACTCAAGCCCGCCAAAGACCAATACTCAATACTTCCCAGTTCTCTAAAGGGGTTAATGTGGTTTGATGTGATTGCCATGTTGTTTAGGGGAGGTGCCTACTCACCATCACCGGAAATCAGATCTAGCCAAATCGGCTTTACTTCGCTGAAGGTGGCATTACTGGCTTCGGTATTGCCTTTTAATAGGGCCAAATGGGATTCCATTACCTTCTGGGAATATGCCTGCATTTTTTCTGAATGGTTCATGGGTGGGGAGTATACTTAGCTGTAAGGAAGTTAAAAGTAATGACTTATGGGGTCAATCGTCACTAAAGATTGCAAAATCACACTGCTCTTTACCATCGATACGCCCCATAAGAAAATCAATCACTGCTTGTATGGATTCGGGGTTGGCATATGGCCCAGATGAGCCGGGAGTCTTATTGTATACATCAACTAAGTCTCTACCAAGTTCCGTTAGGACGCGAGTTTGTTTTGCTTTGAAGTGTGTCATTTTGACAGTTGCTGTCGGTCATGTGTCATTTTGCCATTTGTAATATACTAATTGCCAGTTGCCAGTTGCTAGTTGCTAGTTGCCAGTTGCCTAATAATGAATTACCCGCACGTCAACTATTAGCCCTCAGCATGTTGCAAAAAATGCGGCCCTGTTCAATGGCATCGTCAAGGGCAATGTGAGTATGGTTAGACTTTGGGGGAAACCACGCCTTTGGATAATTACGTTTTGTAGATTGCCTGTACGGTCTCTTCAAGAGAGCCATAGCATATGTCTTGCCATCTAGGGCAGAGAAGCTAAATGGGGATCCCCCTGCGAATTTAATCATATACCAATACACGAACAGGAAGTCAAAGCCTGCAGGAAACGCAACAAATACAGGTTTGCCGCTACCTGAAAGTTCCTTTACCCATTTAATATAGGCAACTAAGGCATCAGCCGGGTCCTGCACATTTTCCCGGCACGCCTCCCAAGCCCCAGGTTGAGACTTCCACCATTCGGCAGTTTTGGGATCTGGTTTTGCCCCTGGCAATGTTTTTAAGTTAGCACTGAATGTCCCTAACAAAACACCATCTGAACTAAAAGCAGCTGACCCCAGAGATAACATACTGTGTGGGCCAGGGATTGGCCCGTCAGTTTCTATGTCAGTTGAGAAGTAGATTTCGTGGTTTGTCATGGGTCGAGTCAGGTGTTTACCGTGGGTGATATAGATGGTGTAGATAACCCCAAATAGCAATTAGCGAGGTAAAATAAGGCGGGACTCTGGTTCATCTTCGATTCGGATGGCTTCCTTGACGGTTAGATCGTTAGTCCCTTCAATCCGAGTGAATGACAAGGCATAGTTTCCTTCCTCAGCTTGAGATGCCAGCGAGTAAAGACCGAGGGAGCGCATGAATAGTTCGTCTTGAGTTAGCCCCTCTCGTTCTGATAGCGAATTAAAAGCTTCGGCAAAGTTGGTCGGTATGTTAATCGTAATTGCGGTTTGCTGTGGTTGCTGTGTTTGCTGTGGTTGCTTTGAGTTTTCTGCCGAATAGTCAGGTGGTTCTACAGTTGTCATTTGCTATTTGCGATTGGGTGTTGTTGTGGCGAGTTAAGAATTTTTTCGTTGGCCCCATCAAGGTAACCAAGCGTGATTGCCGTTAGCATAGGGTCAAGTTTCGGCGTGCGACCATTCATTTCAGTTCACGCCTGCAATGTCACCGAAAGTTCTAACTTTCTTGACCGCAGGGGTAGTGGCCTTAAACTCATCAATGGCTTTTGATAATGACTGCGTTATAATGGCGGTTGTCGAGTCGATAACAACCGGTGCGGCAACAACTTGTTGGACAGATGCAGCCTTCATTGCGCGGATAGTATCGAGAGCGGATGTATGGTCGGTAGCTCCTAGGCACTCCAAAAGTTCATCATAGTTTGTCTGAATTTCCTGAAATTCATCCATCATGCAAAAGATATCTGCCTTTAGGCTATTGATGTCATTAGTAATCGAATCAAAATTAATGGTCATTTTTTTTTTTTTTTTTTTTTTTTTTTTTTTTTTTTTTTTTTTTTTTTTTTTTTTTTTTTTTTTTTTTTTTGAGGAAGTCATTGTCATTGACATTGTAACGAGTCCCACCACAGAGTCAAGGTTCGGTTTCCACCCGGCAAACAATCAGTCGCTTGCCCCTAACTGCGACGATAGATGCCCGATCTGACCTCACTAAATCTCTAAACCATTCTTTGACTTTTGCGGTTGGTAGCTGATGAGTTTTCGCGAATGTGGTTGCATTTACCCGGTGCGGTAACCCGAAGATACCTTCAAACATAGCAGGCAAACCTTTTGCATTGACTCTAAATAGACCCTCAGGTTGCCGTATGCCTAGCACAGAGTTGTAATATCGGATGGTGCTTGGTTTTAGGTTGGGTTTCTTTAAACCTAGTCTAGCCCGGATAAGTTCAGGATATGACGCCACTTTGGTTCTGCGGGGGCCTGGCCTAAACATTCCTCCACCACGATGGAACCTAACCACATATTCATTTTCAACCAACCAATTTAATGCACTAGGCGTATACCCCTTGAGATTGCCAATTTGATTGGCATTCAGGGTGGAGTCTACCAGTGGTGATCTGACCCATTCGAGTAATAGCGCTAGGGGGGCTAAAGGGGTTGGGTGGACCTCTGTTATTTTTGGGCCGTCCTGCCCCATGCTGCTTGTTAGCCGTGCAATTAGGGTTTACCCTGCACCCTGCTTTGGGATTGCCGTCGGGATTGATCACCACTGGTTAGGCTTCACATTAAGAATCAGTTACAAGCCTTTCACAGTATAGTCAATCATGATCCCCCGAAAAGTCATTCACCTGGAACCCCTCCCGTGTTGCAATTACGGTGTTGTCTGACCCGAAGGTTGCCTCCATAATCGTTTCCATAACCTTTGAGGTTAAAAGAGAAGAAAGAGATTTTGTTGAGATGGGGTCTACTCCTTCGGGGATAATAACCTCTCCATATTTACATGTGAACGAATACTCAGACCAAATGTCCTCTTTTTCCCCGTCGTATTCACCCCACGGGGTGATATCCTCAAGATCTTTTCCTTCGGCATTCGTGAAGTAAGGATCATTCACACTGAATTCGCACGGGTCCCCATCGTTGAAATAAGGCGCGTATTGGTTCCAAGTTACAGCTTCAATAGCAGGGTTCTCTTCCCAGAATTTTACGAAGAACTCTTTAAGTTTTTCCGTAGCTAATTTCCTGAATTGCTCTTGGTAAGAGGTAAAATCTTGAATAAGGGAGTCAAGGGATTGAGTCATGGTTTAATCTCCGATTGGGATGAATTTAGTCTGTTTGTTTGGTGATTTGTTAGTTCCTGACATCCATGGTTGGACAACCATATTGTTCAGGTAATTCTCGACTGTGGGAATAAACCCCAGATCCTGAATAATGTGATCTTCAGCAATGTCTCGCGGAGAGTAAGTTACTCCCGCAGAGTTGATCCGGGTGCGCCCGAACATTTGCTCGACGATGAAACACCCGAAAGAAGAGTGCAACAACGCACGGTGCCGAATATCGGGGAACGCAATTTTACTACTGTCGATGAAGTCGTCAATGTCAGCGTAATCGTCTGGAGATCCGCCGTACTTCTTGGCATGTTTTCGCCCATGAAGAAAAGGTTTCATTTTGCTTTTGAGTTTAGGGGGATGTATGTATGTATGTATGTATGTATGTATGTATGTATGTATCTAGGTTTCATTGGTACCGCTCATCACGGTCTACAAAAGCAGGGGCCGATTTACTACATGACCTTATACCGGGTCGGGCTAATCACCATGGGGGTACTGACCACATCTAAGGCAGCAACAAAGTTGGCAATGGCATCCTTGCAATACTCAGTTACCTTGCCGATATCGCAACACCCATCGATTGTAACATGTGGATACTCCTTAATAAAAGGTAACTTACTTGCATTGTCGTAACCTTCAATAACCCGGTCCATAAATGGTCTCCCTTGGGACTCGAACCGATCTTTGACATCGGGTTTCCTACCATGTTCTTGTCTCAATTGCTTATTCCGCCTTTCAACCCTCAATGCAGCTTCATCAGCTGGAACATCAAAGTAAATCTCAAAGTCTGGATAAAACAAACCACACGCAAGTTCATGTGCTTGCTTAACGGCTTGCCACCCTAAGGCTCTACCCCACCCTTGGTATGCCATGGTGCTGGTATAGAAACGGTCACATAATACCCAATTGCCTCTTTCAAGTTCGGGCTTAATTACAGTCTCCACATGTTGGGCTCTATCAGCCATCATCAATAGGAGTTCGGCTCTAGGGGTTAACGCAGTGGCAGGATCTTTAAGTAAGGTCCTAATAGCAGGCAAACAACCCGGCGCACGAGTTTCTACAACCTGTGCCCCTTCTGGCAATAAACCACTTGACCACAACCAATCAGCGATAGTTGCTAGTTGGGTTGTCTTTCCACAGCCGTCGATACCTTCGAAGGCGATGAATTTACCCCTCTGCGTTTCAGTTTTCATTTTTGTTTCGGTGTAAGTTAAATAATTGTTCTGCCAAATTCAGAAACTTGCCACTGTCCTGCAACCCATCAATGAATTTTGGGGGTATGCCAGAAAGCCCATAATACGCCCCGGCAATTTGACCCGCTACAGCACCTACGCTATCTGTGTCGCCGCCTAGATTAACCGCAGTTAATACACATTCTTTGAAGGACTCAGTATTGAAGAAACAATACATAGCCGCACACAGGGTATCGGTTGAGAATCCGCTTATGTTATGCCACTCACTTTCATCGGATGTTGCCGCACTTGACAATTTATATATCGTATTGCTGCATAGGGTTGATTCGTGCGGGTCATCTTCGGTGCGCCTAGGTAGGGGAAAGTCACCTTCAACATGGTCCCCAGTAATATGAGCCCTTAGCATGATGCCCAAGAGATTGGCACAAGTTAGTGCCGAGTTATGTCCATGAGTTGTTAAGCTTGATAGTCTCGCAATTTCTTGAACCTTGTCAATGTCCCTGTGATAAGCTATAGCAACAGGCGCTAGCCTCATTATGTTGCCGTTACCCCCTGAATTAGCATTAAGCGGCACCTTACCTGTACTTTCGTAATGCCATAAAGCATTAGCAGTTCCAATGCCAATATCAAAGCATTCGCCTGTGCTACTGTTATGGCCATGCTGCTTCCAATTGACCATCCTATTTAGGAAGTCTTCTTGGCTGAATCCCTTATCCGAGAGAATGGAATCCGCCAAGCACAAAGCCTGAGACGTATCATCAGTCCATTGGCCTGCTTTAAGGTTGAATGGACCACCATCTTGGAAGTTGGTTACAGGTTTGAAGGTACCCCCTATCACTGAATTCTGAGGGCGCACCTAAGGCATCACCAATTGCGAGTCCGATTAAGCATCCTTTAGCCCGGTCTAGCATTGGGTTATTGAGTTCGTTTGTCATTGTTTGTTAATTAGTGTTAGTTGGCGTCCATCAGAGCCACTGCTTGGATAGTTCTTTATAGCTACCCATGTCCTTAAAGTCAACCTCCCCTAGAATCTTACCGAGTGATTGTCTTCAGGTAGTTTTGATAGCGAATGAAGCGGCCCACTGAGGGAGTCACACCTAGGCTCCGACAAACTTCGCAATACGACAAGAATTCATACCACGGAGTTGAGGGATCCAGAGCTTCTAGGGGTCCCCTGGCATCAGGGGCTTCTAATTTCAAAGCGGAGTTTGGAACCAGCATCTACGGAAGAATACGATGGACCCATGCCCTACCGACATCAGGTTGTACTTTCTCGGAGTAATAACGAATTGAATCCCACCGATTTGTACCAACAACGCAAGCAGCGTAAATAATACGGTCGCTATAGAACCCATCAAAGAAGTTTACCGTTGGTTTATTATAGCTCCATGTGGGACCATCAAATTCACTCCAAGGATCCTTTACATTGAAAGCGTGCCCCTTAGAGGATGCCCCCGTGGTCCTCACTCCATCAAGAGCAATAACGTGACCGCTATCAGTAAACCAACCGTGAGTAATTAGAAATTCACCATTTTTCAGGTAGCCAACCATATCATTGATGGAAGCACTTTCGTCATAGATATACTTTCCCCCTTTGTAACGCCTAAGAATCTGGCCCATATTAGATGGGTGACCTGCATCCCCTAGTTTCAAAAGCTGAGACCGAATACCACAGATATCCTTACTGCCGATTGCCATAGCAATGCAGGCCGATTGGCATGTGCTGCCGTCAGGTTGGGATAGATTTAGGGTCCTTACTTTAGTGCCCCATTCTGTTTGTGTCATGTTATGATAATTATGTAATTGAGTATCGGTCTGAAGACGGATGTAATTTTGTTTGGGGTTCGGTTTATTTATTTGGTGTTACTAAGACGGTGCCACAAATTAGTTCCAACCAGGGTGACCACCCCGAGGAACACAACCCAATCACCTATACTTTGGGGGCAACCAGGGGGCGATCACCTTTGCCCACCAGGGACTTTACCATGAGTTCAGTAAATCGCTCTTGCCTGCTAGGGCAAACTGACTGGGGGTAGCCGTCAATTGCTGCCTTTAACGAGGCAAGTTCTTGCCACTCTGCCAGGCTAATGGGGGCTGGGCCAATGGGGGCAACTTGTTGTGAGTTCATTTTATGATGGCGGGTGATTGGGGTTCGGGAGTTGCGACGACAGGGGTCATAACTTGCGGGGCATACACAGTTAGGGCACGATCGACGGCAATGACCATACCGACCGGGGGAATGCAAGCTGCGAGTTTCCACCAAAACCATGGGGCCACGGCAATTCCGGCAAACCACCATGCCATTGTGAGTATAGATAGGACCTTCGGGATACCGAAATCTACCTTGAGGTTGATGGTCGGTTGGTTGGTGGCGGTTTCGATTGCCTTTAATGCGGAGTTGTCAGTCATTTTAGTGGGTGTTGTGGCCTCTGGGCCATGCCGTGAACCATGAGGCCAAAGGCAATCTGATTCTGTTTTATTGTAGGGAATTTACCCCCGAAAGTCAATGGGTGCCCTAGGGGGTTTACCGTAGGATTGCCGTGCGATGACCGTGAGTGAAATGACCGTGAACGCAAGGGCCATGAACGTAAGGGCCATGAACGCAAGTACACGCTACCAGTCACCTTCCCGAGAGCAACGAACTATGATCGAGTCAGGGCCCGCGAGTTCTAACGCGGTAGTAATTGCGTGAGTTGAGTTATGGGCCAGTATGTTGTGGATTTGCGGTCCGGTCGATAAGTAAGTTGAGTTGGGAGCTATTTCAGTTAGGACACGATACGGGCGAAGTTTGCCGGGTGGTGTTGTGCTTCGGGTAGGTTTGCGGTTCGGTGAGTTGACCATCGGGTGTGATGTTACAAAACTTAACATTGCGGTGAGTTTATTACCAGGTGGCAATACAAAACTTAACACATCGGGGCAGGGAGTTTACCACAGGAGAAATACACTTGTACTAGCTTTCCTGATGGCAATACCCGGTGGCAATGAGTTAGGCTCCGAGCATTATACCCATGACAAAAGCCCTGGAAACTGGGGCGGATGGCAAGACCCCTGAAATCACCAGCGGGCGGCCCAGACCTTAAGCTCAGCTAGGTTGTAAGTGGCCATGCAGCCAGCGAGGCGGCCATTCTCGACCCGGTGGACTCGGTACTGACCGAACCGGCGAGTAACCCTTACATCCGGGTGCCCCGCGAAAAAATCTAGGATTTGGTTGCTAGTGTTCAGGGTGGCCATTTGCCGTTTGGTTGGTTGGCTTCGTAATTATAGCATGGTTGCCAGGGGTGCCGACGGGTCTGTGAACATTCGGTAAGTTTGCGCCTCGGGTGTCGCGCTTCGGTGAGTTGACTATCGGGTGCGATGTTACAAAACTTAACATTACGGCGGTAGCTTCACGGCAATGAGTTAACTATCGGGTGTCAACACAAAACTTAACATTCCAGCGGTAGCTTCACGGCAATGAGTTAACTATCGGGTGTCAA